>MDTC01024063.1_pt1 | contig 12051 bp, 8 predicted proteins | sample 811181 | NCBI WGS metagenome assembly MDTC01 (sample SAMN05326644, study PRJNA326480) | marine metagenome | isolation source: seawater | place: Pacific Ocean: North | collected 2011
AAGTCTTGTGAGTTTTGAATTTGTATGCCAACAACACCTGCACTTCCTGAGTCGCTATTGCCAACGTCTAATTTTACGTCAGGACTACTAGTACCAATACCCACGTTACCTCCTGGTAAAATAGTAAGACGTTCATTCATGTTACTATCAGTAGGAACTCCAGACTGAACAGCTCCATCAGCAGTCATAAAAGTTAATGCTCCATATGAAGAAAAAATCTGCATTCTTTCTGTGCCACGATGGTCATATACCATTCCACCACGAACATTATTCTCATACCCCCATAGCCAACCAAATGCACTATTAGCACCAGATGTTCCATCAACCCAGTTTCCATCTAGGTTTGCATATGTTAGTATTTGAGAACCCGCTGAGTTATAATTTGTTTGAAAACCTGCTATATTTTCAACTACACCATTGGTAGGAGCATAATTACCACTACCTTTATTAACATGTAATTTAAATTGTGGACCATCTGTCCCAATACCAACTTTACCACCATTTAATACCATTGTTTCAACATCAGCACCAGAATCAAAAGCTAATTTACCTCCCGAAACTGTCGTACCCATTGACATTTTATTAATGTTTTGACGATAGAAAATGTCTGCTCCGCCTACATCACCTGACTCAGTTGATGGACTTGTAAATCTAATTCTAGCAGATTCATTGTCTGGTGTCATAATAGTAATACCACCTTCTGTACTAGCTTCAACTACTAAATCATCTGCTTGTGATGATGGCGTAACTACACCAGCATCTCCAGACTGAATATGTAATTTACCTAGTGGACTAGTAGTACCAATGCCAACTTTACCACTTGCATCAACATCAAGACCCAATGGTAGGTCACGCATTTCCTTTGCTCTGGTCATTGTGCAATCTCCAAAAGTGTCATTCTTCCAGGATTTGAACCATCCGATGTTATTCTATTTCCGCCGTTACTTCCTCTAGCAATTTGTGTTTTGTATATTACTTCACTAGTGGTATTAGGACTATCTAAAAATTGATACGTCATAGGAGAGTAAACATTAATCCCACTTCCACCATAGTCATATGCGAATATATTACCATTCGTTGTACTAGTATCTTGCATCACTGCGGAATAACTGCCACCAGCTATACTTCTTAAAATTCTCCAACGTCCTGTAGCATAAGCTGAATTGTTCCATACTTGTATAGTTTGTGTTACTATCACATAAATTTTGCTAGTTGAAAATTTAGGAGTAATTGCTACGCTAACCATAGAAGTATCTGCAAAAGTAGTTGACTGAACTGTTACTAGTGGAATCTTTGCTCCACTATCAATAGCTTGTATAACATGTCCTGCAATGTGTACACCAGATGTGCCATCACTTTTGGTAATACTATCAACTTTCATTACACTGCTCATTGTGCAATCTCCATTAATACTATGCTACCTCTATTGCTACTGTTCATACAAGTGCTTGTCCAACCACTGTTTCCTGTTCTGTGTTGCACTCTAAAAGTTGTTGATGTAGTTGTTCCTGGTGAATCTAAACATTGTAATTGTACTGAACTCCATGCATCTGATCTACCGGCATTACCTGTATGGTCTCCAACGACTACTGCACATAATTCTGTATCTGAACCGCCTGATATCAATCTTTTTAAAAACAAGTATGCTTGTACATCTGTTCCTGGTTCTTCAACACAGTGATGAGGAATACTTGCAGTAGCAAGTATTTTACTGGTTGAAAACTTAGGAGTAATTGTAGCAGTCAATCCACTGTCTACAACACTGGTGGAATTTGTGCTACTTGATGTACTACTTGATCCTTCTACAACCTGTATTACATGTCCTGGAATCTTTACACCATTACCACTGGTTTTTTCTTCAATTGTATCGACACGCATAGTACTCATTGTTTAATCTCCACGACTTCCATTACGCTGTCATAACTTCCACCATTATAAGCACCTATTGTCCAAGGTCTGTTACTGGCACCACCTCCATAAACTCTACCTTGGATTTTATACTCTGTGGAGGAAGTTGTATTAGGCGAATCTATATAAGACAGTAAAAAAGGTGGGTAAAAATCAGTTAGAGCCCAATTTTGATTAAAATAACTTTGCCATTGAGCATAGTAAATCTGTGATCCATTTCTTGTAATTCTATGGTCATGTGCAGAGTTTCCTGAACCGTTGTTGTTTTGTATTGTCTTTGAAAAAGCACGAATAAGAATTTTTGAATTACTATACTTTGGTGTAATTGTTATGGAAAATCCGTTTGCATCTGTGTAGGAAGTAGAACTAAAAGCAGTCTGACTAGTAGGTTTACTAGTCAGATGTTGTACAACTTGATTAGCACTTGGCACAAGCGTTCCTGCACTAGTATCTAAAGTATGACCACTAGGCACAATTACTTTATTTGCATCTGATCCTGTTGTAGGTCCTTGTATATTTTGTACTGTAATTGTTCCTGACATTATACCACCGTAAAGTTTCCGTTTATTGTGAGCGTTACACCTGTTGCAACATTGATAGGTCCACCTGCAATTGCATTTTCAGTTGTAGCTATTGTTGTGTTAGTACTTATCGTGTTGCTGTGCTTTCTAATTGGCGAGGTTGTGATCTCTGCATCACTAGTACCTTGAAGTATACCACCACTGGTAATACGCATACGTTCTGCTTGAGCAGTTCCAAATTTCATTGCTTGATTGTTTTGTTCATAACCAATAAAACCATCATATCTAGCATTACCACTATTAGCATCTGAAAAATGTATTAGTGATTGCCCAGTAGTTGTTGAAACAAAAGTCATACCACTATCTGCATCACTTGTAGTGCCAATAACTAGATTTGCGGCTCCTGCAAGTTGATCACTTGGACTTGCATTTCCAATACCAACATTACCACTACTGTCTATAGTAAAGGGAGTAGTACCGCCTGCACCTAAATTTAATTTTCCGTTTGCATGATCATATTCTACTCGACCTTGATAAGATCCTGTGCCACTAGTAGCATCAGCAAATCTAATCTGACCTTCTCCGCTTGATCCTGAAAATATAGTAAGAACTTCAGTACCTGATCCGCCACCAACTACTGCTCTAGTAAATGGTGTTGCTGTACCTATGCCTACTCTGTTGGTTGTACCATTAACAACCAATGTACTTGTGTCTACGGTAAGACTAGCAAAATTACTGGAGTTTGTCAAGAGCTCAAATACATTGACTTCCACTTCATCGTTGATAGCTAGGTTGCTTACAAAGTTAACACTAGTGCCTGATGTTGCTACATAATCATTTGCACTGCCTTGAATCTGTTTGATACCATTTACATATACTTCTACATTTTCAGTGCCATCAGTAACGTAATTTAGTTTGTGACTGGCTGTACCTGTTCCACTGCCTGCACCTGTTGCTGTAAATTGTGTGCCTACTGTGTTGTTTGCTGAACCAATTGCTGTAAAGTCTGTATTGCCTGCACTCACAATTATGTAAACATATCCTGTAACAAAATTTCCTGCTGTAACTATAACATCATCTTTACCACTTACAGCATTTGTTACACTGCCAATAGTATACAAATATTTTCTAAATGTTGTGTTAGCATCTGTGGATCCGCCTCCACCTCCGCCTCCACCAGCTGGTACAGCATCTAAAAATGCACTGCCATCATAAACCTTAAGTTTGGCATTTAAACTATCGAAAAAGAAACTACCTTGTGCAGGAGTTCCTGAATAACTGCTTCCGTATTGTACTGTAGCATTGTTAACACTACCACGTAGACTACCTCCGGTAATTGTAGTTGCTTTTACTCTAGCATCAGTAAAATACAAATTTGTGTTTTCTGTGATTGTACTTGTGTTGAGTGTAATATTTTGACTGCCGTCAAAAGTAACACCAGAAATAGTTCTTCCAGTTGCAAGTGTAGTCGCTGTATCAGCAACAATTGTTAAATTATTGATAAAGCTAGCATTGACTCTAGTATCAATAGCACTGTTTGCTCTTGCAGTTGTATAATATAAATTACTAGAACCTTCACTAAGTGCATCAGTATCAGCAGGACCACCTGCGTCATCTGCTATTACCCAAGAACTGCCATTGTATTTTAGTATTTTACCATTTGCTACACCTGAGGTATTGACATCAGTGAGATCATTTAGTTGAGAAGCCGCATGAGCTGTGACACTGGCGGCGGGTAATGTTACTGTTTTTGAACTAAGATTAAGTGTTGCATTTAATTTACCAGCTGTAATTTCACCGTCAGGAATATCAGCTACAGTAATTGAACCTGTTGCAAGTTGATCTGCGGTAATAGCATCTGTTGCTATTGCTGTTCCTGGAAGTTTGTCAATTGCCATATGTATACCTTATCTGTTATACATATTTATTGTTTTATAAAGTCTGTAGTAAATTTTTCATCATTGGGATCAACTGGATTGTCTTCATTTACAAGATCTAATTTTGTGTAGCCTTCTTGTACAACCCAAGGAATAATCATAGCATCTGCTATGTTTTCGTTATCAGCTATGAGTGTATTTTTTATCTCATCTTTTTCATACAGATCAACTTTAATAGTTCCATCATCTTGTGGTGTTTTTTTACCAAAATAATCATTTGTATAATTTTTCATTGTTTTATCCTAATGAATGTAGCCCTATCTCACTGCCAGCACTGCTTGGCGTACTATGAGCAACAAACTCCATCTTTCGAGAAACAACATTATCATTGCCTAATAGTTCTACATGAATAGTATGCACTGTTACTCCGTCATATGTACCCCCGTTATGATTATTGTGTCCATAAACTCTCATCCAAATTTCAGCATTAGTTCCTGTTGAACTTGATTTATGAAATCTCACATGTGGTGTACTTGACCAACCATAGTAACTACCATTTCCATATTGCCATACTTTTCTAACATGAGCCGCTCCTGTACCACTAGAAGCTTCTAGGCTTAAATTGTGACTGCCATGGTGACTACGGATACTGACTACTCCTTCATCATAAGCATGTCCTGCCGCATGTCCAGTGGTCCATAATACACTGTATTTAATTGTATGACCTGATGCATAACTGCCGTCACCCAACAGTATACGATGCCAGCTACTGCTATTATAACCAGGATGATAAGCATAATGAAATATTCTTCTGCTTTCGTTTCTACTACTGGTTCCGTTTGCTTGAAAGTCAATACGTTTGTTATTATCTCCGCTGTTATATGTACTGTGATTTTTTGCTATAACAATTTGTGATCCTGGACTAAGTGCATTCTGAGAAGCACCTATTCCAATATTACCATTTGCGGCAATATTTAAACGATTTACTAAGCCCACAGCGTTACTTGGTGCTGTGTAGAATCTCAAACTGTTCGTATTGTAATAACTGTCAACAGTTGCCCTAATAGCCGCTCTGACACCTTCACCGGTTGAAGCATCACCAGTTGAAAACTCTACACTACCTAAGAAATCATTTGTGCTTGTGCCTGCATTATTCCCATAACCACTTTCCCACTGAGCTTCTGTGTGTAATTTGAGTACAGCACCTGTATCACTGGTTCCACCTGATATTGTGCCTCTAGTTTTTTGTAAATGCATCAATGAGTCAGGAGTAGTCGTACCAATACCTATATTACCTGCATTATTAATAACAAAAGGTGTGCGATGAATTCCTGTACCATTATCGTTCATTTGTTGGACGCTGAAATCACCTCCTGTGAACTGCGAAGCCGCTATTCTCACTATTTTTTGATTGGTAGCTTGTCCGGGTGAGTTTAAACCAATTGTAGGTGCGCCTGCTGAAACTTCTAGTTTTTGAGTTGGATTAGTTGCACCAATAGCCACATTGCCACTACTGTTGACCATAAATCTATATGCTGAGTTAGATCTATCATATAAGATAAAAGCACCTGACCCAGCGTTACTGCCGTCATCTGCACCTATACTAAAGTCCGCAGTTGCATCGCTATCTGTAAATCTCACAAATGCATTTCCTGCAATTCCTTTAACATTTAAAATATCAACATTACCATTTACTTGTAATTTGTATCCAGGACTAGTTGTACCAATACCAACATTTCCTGTGCTTCTAAATACTACAGAATGAGTTGAACCTGCGTCTTTACTAAAATATAAATCACTATATTGTATTAATAAGTTACCAGTGCCTGTGTCTTTTATGTATGAGTCTGATGCATCGTGATAGATCTCCAAGTCACCTGCCTGACCAAACTTAATTTTATCATTATCAAGTAAATTGATGTTGCCACTAGTAGTAAGTCCAGTCAATGTTCCTACTGACGTGATATCAGAAAGGTTTCCAGTTGTAATTGCTGTACCAGTTGCATTAGGAAATGTAACTGTTCTATTAGCAGATGGAGTATTCCAATCTAAGGTACATTCATAATTTGTGCCTTTGTGATCAACCCATTCTATTGTTTGTTCACTTCTTAATCTAAATTTTGATGCTCTAAAATCAAATGTAATAGCCTCTGTACCACCATTTATTTGCACCAGTTGTAAATTACCTTCTTCATTTCCATTTGTAATTTGCCAAGGTCTAGCGACCATTCTCGTGTATACCGTTTCTTCATCAGCAGAATTCATTCCAGAGAAGTGTATAGCACCCAAATAGTCATATTGCGCCACATTAGGATCTGCTCTATATAGAGTTAACACAGGATCATCATACACGTAACTATTAGACGAATTTGTTATATTGACTAGCTTAACACTGTTTTTAAATTCTGTTCTATCATTGAAAATTGTTAAGCCAGTTCCTCCTGCATACGCTTCGTTTTGATAAGTAGTATTACTTCCTGCAACAGATATTCTAAAGCTACCTTCTTCACTGCCTGCCGCCGCTGTCGTAATGCTTGATTGCATCCAACCAAATGTGTGATCACCACCGCTAGAGTTCTTGCCTTTGAAACGTATTGCCGCAAGACCATCTCCATCTGAACCATTACCGGTATCATTTTTATAAAAAGTCATTGTAGGGTTTACACCTGAAGATGTAGTGTCTGCTTGAATATTTACAGTATTATTGCTTTCTTGTATTAAAAGCGTTCCTGACGCATCTGGTAATCTTATACTTCTATCAGCAGTTGCATCTATAGAACGTAGATAAACCTCGTATGCATCATTTGTTGAGCCTTCAAAAAATATTCCTTTATCACCACCTAAATAAATATCACCAGAAGTATTTAAACCTGTTAATGTACCAACAGATGTAATATTTGGTTGAGATGCAGTAGCCAATGTTGCGGATATATTTTTATTAAAATCTATACTTGTTGTCGCATGAGTATACACCATAGTTGCTGTACCATCACTGCCTAAATCAATTGTTAGACCACTGCCATCTGCTGTACTGCTATTTGAAGTACCACTTGCAATAATTATATTTTTGTCATCTACTGTGAGTGTTGTTGAATTAATTGTAGTGGTAGTACCATTTACAGTCAGATCACCTGCTATGACTACAGTGCCTGTATTATCTCCGTGGGTTGCTGGATCTATTGTAAAACTGCTAGGTCCTCGTAAACTTCCTGTGGTTGTTATATTGCCAGTAACATCTATATCATTAGCAAAAGTACCACCTTGAGTGGCACTTACTGTATCACTGATAGTAAATATTTGATGTGCAATAATTGTTATTTCATCACTGGCACTTGCACCAACACCCAATACAACTGTGGTGCCATTGGTTGCTGTGTAATCAGTTGTACTTAGAAGTATACCATTTTGATACACATCAACATAGCCAGCATCATATGTCGCTGAAAATGTAGTCTGACCTCCTGTTGCTACAAAATTATAAGCTCTACGTCTACCTTCAGTAAGACCTTGTCCAATGTACGGCATTATATATCCTTAACTGCTACACATATTTATATAAGATTACTTGGCTTCAAGATCTGCTATTCTTTTTTCTAATGCTACCAGTTCAGGATCTTTTTCAGTAAAAGTTACTGTATATCTTGTATGAGCGGCTTCTCTAACATCTCCAACCTTCGCACCTTCTTTTAGTTTTCCAGTATCAGCATCTTTTTGTGTCCACAATGCATCTGGTGCTTCGTATGAAGTAGCGTTTGCTCTATGTTCTTCTGGTATAAATTCTAATGTATGTGTGTCAATGGTTGTTGTTTCAGCCATTAGTTGTCCTCCTGTAGTGTATCAGCACCATTTCCAAATACTGTGGTATAAACTTCCATGCTACTTATCGATCCACTCCAAGTTACATAAACCTGTAGTCTATAAGAACCTGATGATGCACCACTGTTCAAGTATCTATAATCCAATCCTGTAATTGCACCGCCATTCATTGCAACAGTTCTTGTACCGCCACCAAAAGTCGTGTGTGCTACACTGCCATAGGTTCCGTACATTCTACTACACCATCTTGAACCACCCAAATGAGCACTGCCATTCTGTACAGTAGATCCAAGTATAAAAATATTAGGAGAATGGCTTACATAACACACGTCATACCAAGTACCAGATGAACTAATACTATTGTGACAGTGCATGACATGACCAGCATTGTAACCAATGTTGCTTTTACCACCTGAACGAACCACTAAAGGAACTTTGTCTTGTGGGACAACAATGTCCAGTTGACCAATTGGTCCTGTATTGTTAATACCAACTTTACCTTGAGCAAAACTTGCAAAAATAGTATCACCTTGGGCACCAACACTGTCAGCTATATCTAAAGCTCTTCTGCCTATATTATTTTCATTTAGATGAATTAACATTCCATGTGTGGTAGTAGATGTAGCTGATCTTATTTCTACATTGTAGGCGTTTGTAAATCCACCTGTTGCACTGGTGTTAAAATTCCTTATTTGCATACTAGGCTGTCCAGCATTTTCGTCAGTGATGGTTAGTTTTGCTCCAGGATTATCTGTACCAATACCAATGTTTCCGTCTGTTTTTAAATTCAGGGGATTGCTCCATGCTGAACCATTCCAATGATGAAATCCAAACATTGTACTAGCTGAGGTAGCAGGTGAACTGGTTCCTCCTGTTGATCCATATGCCCAAGCAGTTCCTCCTGATCCATTTTGTTGACTGTAGCTACCTGCTATGGTTGCATAAAAATTAACTGATCCTTGCCCGGCTTTTGATTCTACACCACCGCTTACTGTTAATTTTTGAGTAGGAACAGTTGTACCAATGCCTACGTTACCTGTAGTCATTAAGTATATACCTAGTGTCTTAGTTGAATTAGCATCAGCAGTTATTGATAAATCTCTGTTACCAGTATTCATGTGAGCATGACCAGTTCCTTGTGCTACTGAGCTATCTTGGAAAAATTTAAATAATGGCACTGATGCATGATCTTGTCTGCGTATTGCAAAAATAGGTGTATCTACTGCTGGTGGATCTATTTCTAATTGAGCTAAAGGACCAGTTGTACCAATACCAACATCACCATCATTGGCGATTGCCACTCTATCTTGCCACGCACCTGAGGCATAAGTTTGTAATACAATAGGTTGACTTTCAGATCTTATTGTACTTTCACTGCTATCTTGCTTTAGATAAAAACCTCCGCCTGCTCCTACATTTATTGTTGTATTAGCAGTTATAGCACCACTGGCAGTTAAATTGCCTGAATTTGTAATACCCATAAGTGCTACAGTACCTGATGCATCAGGAAATGTAACTAATCTGGTAGTTCCACTTGTTGGCGTTGCAGAGTTTTGTTGTAATCTTAAACTACCACCATTTTGATAAAATTGAAAATACCCTGCTGTCGTATTAGTTGCACCTCCACCTCTTAAACTTACACCACCAGTATCAAAATCAACAAGAGTAAAAGAAGTACCATTTTTAGTTAAATTAAATCTTATTCTCCCATCTTCTGTGCCATCACTAATATCATCTGTCATTCCTGATATACGGGCAAACTGAACTTGCTCAGAATTATCATTTGTTCCTTTAAAATCAATTTCACCGATATTACCAAAATCAGCAGGAACTGTATCTACTCTATTTAAAATTAAACTAGGATTAAAATTGTTACTTGTATCTGTAGAATTAAGTATTAAGTCACCATTTGATTCTAATAATGCAACTGTACCACTAGCATCAGGAAATGTTATTGTTCTATCTGCTGTAGGGTCTACTACTGTAAGTGTTGTTTCATTAGTATCATTTGTAGAGCCTTCAAAACTAAGATTAACACCAGTGTGTAAAGCTACATTTCTATAAAAGAAATTAGCACCATAACCAGCATTGTAATAGGTAGTTGGTGTACCGTTATATATTGCTCGTAATCTTAATAAACCATCTTCACTTCCATCAGTAGGATCGGTTATAACTGATTCTATTTCTGCATACTGTACTTTGTTACCTGCTAAATCTTCTCCGGTAAAATTAATATGTCCCATCAAATCATTAACAGCAGGACTTGCACTGTTTCTGTATAACTCCAAACTTGGTGCATCACTTGAACCAGCATCTGTAGATTCAAGTATTAAATTACCAGTTAGAGTACCACCACTTAGTGGTAATTTTGTTGCTATACTGTTGGTTACCGTAGTTGAGAAATTAGCATCATCACCTAAAGCGGCGGCTAGCTCATTTAGTGTGTTTAACGCACCTGGAGCGGCGTCTATTAAATTGTTTATGCTGGTTGTAACACTAGCTGTGGTTGCGCCAGTTGCTCCGCCTGTGGTTATGTTTCCTAAATTACGTGCATTACTCATAGCAAGTATCCTCCCATTACGTTGTAAGTGTTACTTTGATATAGATATACGGTGCTGGTTGATCCGCCACCTGTAATAGAATATCCAACATAGTCATTTGCACTAAAGTATCCAGAATAACATAAAGTAGTACCATTCCATTGATGACCTTGTCCACTGCCGCCACCGTTGTGATCGTTGCTTGCTGTCAAAGTACCACCATTTAATTTAAATGTTAAGTGAAAGTCTTGAGTATTTGGATTGGTATACATAACTGTACAATAAAAAGCATAATCACCTGTTATGGGAATAGTAAACTTTCCTGTGCTATTTGAAAAATGACTGCCTCTATTGATATCCACAGTATTCCAATCTCTTAATCTACCATCTTCAGCACTCTGAATTACATTTACATAACGGTGACTAGGAAATCCTCTTACTCTAAAATGAGGTCTGTTTGGGTGTGTAACTCTGCCCAAGTAGTCTGCTCTTATTGCAACATAATCACTTGCGTTAAGTCCGTTACCGCCAACCCTTGCTTGCAACTGCCTAGCTGTTGAGCTACCATTCCAATGTCCTATCCAACCTCCAACATGTCCTGAATTTGATTTAATATCTAAGCCTGCATAATAGTTTCCTTTGGATTTGGCACTAAAAAATGCATTAGCATTCACACCACCATCACCTGCTAGTTGTGTTGCATCTGCTGTAACATCTACACGATGATTAGGATCATCAGTACTAATTCTCATGGTGTTTGCCAGTGCTTGTGCTTCTGGTTTTGTCCAAAATTGCATTGTGCCACCACTGTCATCACCAGCATTACTGTCAGTGGTTGTAATTACAGTTCTAATCTGGCCTACTGTTCTATTTTGTGTACCTGTACCTGCTGTATTTGCGTTTTCAAAATTATTAAATTGTATTGCACCTGCATTATATCCTGCTGTATTTGCACGTGAAGCAAGTTCTAAGTATCCTGATGTAGCATTGTTAAGTGTAGTACTCATCACAGTAAGTTTTTTTGATCCTGTGTCATATCCACTTGAGACAGGTCCTATTGTACCAATACCAACATTGCCACTACCTAATATGGACATTCTATTATTTGAATCTCCATTTGTGTTTCCATTAGAAATATAAAAATCAATGCGACTACCGATTGCATCAGATGAAAAGTAAGTGCCTATAGCACTAGCTCTTCCATTTTGATCTATTGTAATTACTTTGTTATCAGGTGCTCCACTTATGTGAAGTAAAGTATCAGGAAGGCTTTCTCCAATACCAACATTTCCACCAGCTTTTACAGTAAAATGATCGCCAACTCCATTTTCATGAATTTGAAACACACTAGAACTTGCTTTAAGCCACCATTCTGATGTACCATTTCTA
>MDTC01091363.1_pt1 | contig 12050 bp, 18 predicted proteins | sample 811181 | NCBI WGS metagenome assembly MDTC01 (sample SAMN05326644, study PRJNA326480) | marine metagenome | isolation source: seawater | place: Pacific Ocean: North | collected 2011
CAGATAAGAAACACCACTATGCACTTCGTCAAAGATTCACTCGCCAAACTACTCGCTCAAGAGGATCTTGCCGTAGAGCATCGTAGCGTTGATACTGCTCAGTTCAACGTAGAAACTCGTGTCTTGTCTTTGCCTATCTGGCAGACTGACATCAAGATCGTTGATGCAATGATCGCTCATGAAGTTGGTCATGCCCTCTACACACCTAACGACTGGTCTTTTGAGGGTCGCATTCCTATGCAGTTTGTCAACGTTGTCGAAGACATCCGTGTTGAGAAACTGATGAAGCGTCGTTATGGTGGTATTTCTAAGACTTTCTTCAAGGGTTATTCTGAACTGCATAATCAGGATTTCTTTTCTATCAATGGTAAGAACGTCAGTGGAATGAATCTTGCTGATCGTTTGAACCTCCACTACAAGATTGGTGCTTTTGTCAACATTCCTTTTTCTGCAGAGGAAGCTATTTTTGTTGAGCGTGCAAAGTTCATTGAAAGTTTTGATGATGCTCTTGAACTTGCTGAAGATCTCTATAAGTTCTGCAAAGACTTTGCTGAGAAACAGAAGGAGCAACAGCAGGAAGCACCTGCTCAGGGTAGTCCTGATGGCACTGGTGAAGACCAAGTAGTCTCTGAGGGTATCTCTGACCCAGAACCAAAAATGCAACCTGGAGAAGGTAATGAGGATGTAGGTGAGGATGAGGATGAGGACTTTGAAGATGAGGGTCTAGATTATGATACTCATACTGTCGGACAGAAACCTTCTGAAGATGATTCTCTAGACTCTGGTCTTGAGGTTGAGACTCAGAAATCTATGTCTGATGCACTCCAAGATGTTGCAAAGAAAACTCAAAATGAGTATGAGGAGTATCAGTATCTTGAAGCACCTAAAGTAGATTACACAAAGTTCATTGTTTCAAACAAAGATGTTTGGCATCACTGTGAAGAGGTGTGGAATGAAAGAGGTTACGTAGCAGAAAACTTCGCTATCTGTGACACTGATTTCAAGACCTTCAAACAATCATCTAACCAGGAGGTAAATTATCTTGTCAAAGAATTCGAGTGCCGTAAATCTGCAGACGCTCATGCTCGTGCTACTACTAGTAGGACTGGAGTTCTCGATACAACTAAGTTACATACTTATCGATACAATGAAGACCTGTTCAAAAAAGTAACTAACTTGCAGGAAGGTAAGAACCATACTCTTATCTTCAATCTTGACTGGTCTGGATCTATGGGAGATTGTCTTCTCGCTACTGTGAAGCAATTAATCTCTCTTGTATCTTTCTGCCGCAAAGTCAATATTCAATACAGGGTTTACGCTTTCACTGATGGTTGGAGGCAGAGTCTTGTTGCAGGTGACTTCAACCTTGAAGCAGATAAACTCTGGGTTCATCCTGACTTCGCTCTCCTAGAACTTCTTCGTAGTGATGTAAACAACTCTACTCATGAGCGTCAGGTTCGTAGTCTTTACCGTGTTGCTTATGCAATGGATCGTGGAAAGTATCCTCGTTTCACTATTCCTAGAAAGTTTGCTTTGAGTGGTACTCCTTTGAATGAGTGTGTACTTGGTATGTTTGAGATCGCACCTATGATCAAGAAAGAGACTAAGTGTCAGAAACTTCATATCATCAACCTCACAGACGGCGAGGGTAACCCTATGTACTGCTCTAAGAAAGTTAGTTACAGGGATGGTGAGACACACATTCTCCGTCGCCCTATCCATAACCACTGCGTCCTTAGGGACCGTAAGTGTGGAAAGACCTATAAGTTCCACGAGAGCGCTTACAGGCAGACTGAGACCTATGTCCAGAACTTCCGTGATCGTTTCCCTGAGATCGAAATCATTTCTATTCGTTTGCTTCCTGCTCGTGACTGGAAACGTTTCGCTAACTACTATATTGATTGGGAGCATCGTCCAGATGCAGATACTCAATGGAAAAAGAATAAGAATTATATCGATACTCATACCAACTATAGTATTTCTTATATCATGAAGACGGAGGCTATAGATTCCTCTACTGAATTTGATGTTTCCGACGACGCATCTAAAGCACAGATTCGTAATGCATTCAAAAAATCTCTAGGAGGTAAGAAAGCAAACAAACAAATTCTTTCATCCTTTATCAAACAAATTGCATGAATATATTCGTCACTGACATGGACCCTCGTGCATCAGCAAGGGTCCTTCCAGACAAACATATTGTTAAGATGCCACTAGAGTGTTGTCAAATGCTCAGTATCATTTACTCGCCCTGGTATTACAACTGGGGCACTTTGCCTAGGGCAGATGGTAAACCATATGAGACTAAGAAAGGTGCCTTTCGTAATCATCCATGTACACAATGGGCAGCAAAAAGTATCTACAATACTGCATGGTTAATCTCTCACGGTATTGCTTTGTCTACTGAATATAATTACAGGTATGATAAGATCCATACATGTAATAACGCATTGTTTATTGCTAAGAAGATCTTCCATAAAAAATCAAAGAAAGCAATTACATGCTGGTCTATGGCAGACAACTTTGCTCGTGCTATGCCCGATGAATGGAAGACTGATAATACTATAGATACTATCACTGCATACAAAAGATACATTGCATCTAAACCTTGGGCACCTACCAACTACTTACGCAAACCAGAACGCAAACCTGTTTGGATGTGACAGTTGGCAAAGTGTCCAGTAACCCTCCGCAAGGTGGGTTTTTTTGTGTATCTTATATACATACCAATAAGGGAATCCTCCATGTCTAACTTCGTCAATGAACTACGTTCACAATTCGGCACCGAAATCAATGCCCTCGACGTAAAAGTATTTGCTCGCGGCAAGAACGTCAACTACCGCACTGTGACTCGTCAGCTCGAGCAGTACAAAGTTAAGCGTGGTACTTGGAAACTTACTTCCAGTGAACTTAAAAAGGCACGTCAGGTTCTCGAAAAAACTGTGTCCACTCAAATGCCAACTGAGGATAAGCAATGCTTTATTCCTGAGAAAGATAGCAACTATGTTCCTTTTGGAAACTTCACTGACCTTAAGAAGGTTGTCAAGTCCAAAGAGTTCTACCCTATCTTTATCACAGGTCTCTCTGGCAACGGTAAAACCGTCTCTGTTGAGCAGGCATGTGCTCAATCTAATAGGGAGTTGATCCGTGTTAACATCACTATCGAAACTGACGAAGACGATCTTATTGGTGGGTTCCGTCTTGTTAATGGCGAAACTGTTTGGCATAACGGACCCGTCATCGAAGCTCTTTCACGCGGAGCAGTGTTGCTTCTAGACGAAGTTGATCTTGCATCTAACAAGATCCTTTGTCTGCAATCTATTCTTGAAGGCAAAGGTGTCTTCTTGAAGAAGATTGGTAAATATGTACGTCCCGAGGTAGGTTTTAATGTTATTGCAACTGCAAATACTAAAGGCAAAGGCAGCGATGACGGTCGCTTTATTGGAACCAATGTTCTCAATGAAGCATTCCTAGAGCGATTCCCTGTAACCTTTGAGCAAGAGTATCCTTCTGTAGCAACTGAGCAGAAGATCCTTGACAATATTTCTAGCGACAAAGAGTTCAACAAACGTCTCTGCGATTGGGCAGACATCATCCGTAGAACTTTCTTTGATGGTGGTATCGATGAAGTTATCTCCACTCGTCGTTTGGTTCACATTGTCAAGGCATATGCTATCTTTGGTTCTAAGGAGAAGTCAATCTCCTACTGCATCTCTAGGTTTGATGTAGAGACTAAGCAAGCATTCAAGGAACTCTATGACAAAGTTGACATTGACGTAAATTTTGATGAAGCAGAAGACAGCACAATTGTGGACACCCTTCAGGAACATAGTTCTTGAGTCGTTTCCCGACCTAGAGAATACTTGTAACTGGGCAGACTGGGAGGAGAAAGGAACCTCCCTTTCTGCTAAGATATACAAGAACAAACATATTCTCAAATCACGAGAGGTTTTGATCTGGGATGAGAAGTCATCCATTTACAACACCATCATCTATCCTAAGACTGGATCTAATCTTCCATGTTTCGGTATTGATTTGATGGCGTTCTTTGAGAAGAAAGTTGTTATGGTATTTGACTTCCAACATCCAACTGAGAACTATCTGTTCTCTCATCCAGATCTTCCCAAATCAACTGGAGAGTATAGATTTTTTGAACCAGGAAATCACTTCTCTGAAAACATCTACGTTGCCAAATGTACGATGTCTGATGTAGGTGATCACCTTGACATGTTCAAGAAATACTTGACTGCATACAAAAACATGGTAGAATTAGAATGTCCATCTGGCGAAGATGTATCGGTCTACTCTGATTTTGACAAGTACATGAAGCGGTTAGATCCCGTAAGTGGTTACTTATCCAGTAAGTTTGGTAAACAAAAATCCGAATCTCTCGTCAACGAATTTTTATTTTGTTATGACTAATTCTTGGTCTTTATTGTATGATGAAATCATGAACAACGACGAATTGACATTCAATCTAGAGGGCGGTGTTGAGTACACTCCTAAACCAACTGGTAATGTTGACATCACTGTAAACAGAGAGCGGTTCAAGTATAATGAAGATGCTCTTCTAACAGAACTGAAAGAATACATCAGTGCAACTTACAACCAGCACTACTCTAGTGAGGGTATTCAAACCCTTGACTTGATTGAATCTTGTGGTGATGGTGAAGCATTCTGTCGTAGTAACATTTTGAAGTACGCTTCTCGCTATGATAAGAAAGGCACCGCTCGCCGTGACATCCTGAAGATCTTGCACTATGCAGTTCTTCTCCTAAACTTTAATGATAAAAACGCCAAACGCGAAAACTATGAGACTTTCTAAAAGCACACTTGACATCCTAAAGAACTTTTCTACGATCAATCAGTCAATCTGCTTCAAGAAAGGCAATCTTCTTACTACACTTTCTATTCAGAAGAACATTCTTTCTCGCGCACACGTAGAAGAGGAGTTCCCCAAGGACTTTGCTATCTATGATCTGAGTGAGTTCTTGTCTGCTATGCTTCTGTTTAAGGATCCTGAGTTTGATTTCTCTCATGATTCTTACGTAGTCATCAAAGATTCTAGAAACAGAACTCGTTACTTTTTTACTGATCCATCGGTGATCACAACTCCACCAGACAAGAAAGTAGAACTGCCTAGCAAGGACGTTTGTTTCTTGGTCAGTGAAAAGGATCTATCTAACATCTCGAAAGCAGCTGCTATCTATGGTGTGGAAGATCTTTCTGTTGTTGGTGATGGTAACACCATTCAACTGGTTGTGCGTGACAAAAAGAATGACACATCAAACAGTTACTCTGTAAATGTTGGTAAGACTGAACACCAGTTTTGTTTCAATTTCAAAGTAGAAACACTAAAACTTCTCCCTGGTGACTATAGTGTTGTTGTCAGTCAACACAACGCTTCACTGTTTCGTAACGAAACACTTGACCTTGAATATCTAATCGCACTTGAACCAGACTCTAAGTATGAAGGATGAATTTCTTTGGGTCGAAAAGTATCGACCCAAAACCATTGAGGAATGTATCCTACCAAAAAGCACTAAGGAAACATTCCAATCTTTTGTTAAACGGGGAGAGATCCCTAACCTTCTTCTCTGTGGAACTGCTGGTGTTGGAAAGACTACAATCGCTAAAGCACTCTGCTATGAACTAGGAGTAGATTATTATGTCATCAACGGATCCGACGAAGGACGCTTCCTCGATACTGTCCGAAACCATGCGAAATCTTTCGCTTCGACCGTCTCGCTTACGTCAACTGCTAAACACAAAGTCATCATCATTGATGAGGCAGATAACACCACCCACGATGTACAACTCCTCCTACGGGCGACTATTGAGGAGTTTGCTGGCAACTGCAGATTCATCTTCACCTGCAATTACAAAAACAAAATCATCTCACCAATCCACTCCCGATGCTCAGTCGTCGATTTTGGAATTGGAAAGAAAGAAAAGCAAGGAATCGCAGGACAGTTCTTCAACCGTATCAGGACTATACTTGCGGAGGAGAATGTTGAATATGATCCGAAGGTTGTCTCAGAAGCAATCTTAAAATTCTTTCCAGATTTTCGTCGCACTCTGAATGAGTTGCAACGCTACAGCGTTGGTGGTATAATTGACACAGGACTTCTCGCTAATCTAGCAGAGGTTCGTATGGACGAACTCATGGGTGCCTTGAAGAACAAAGAGTTTGGAACGGCACGTAAATGGGTGAACGCCAATCTTGACAATGACCCTACGGTCATTCTTCGTTCTATTTACGAAAATCTTTATCATGCACTTGAACCCACTTTCATTCCTCAAGCGGTCCTCATTATCGCAAAGTACCAGTATCAGTCTGCTTTTGTTGCTGACCAAGAGATCAACCTTTTGGCAGCTTTGACTGAAATCATGGTAGAATGTAAATTCAAATGAGCAAGAAACGCAAGACCATGCATCAGGTCAAGACCCGTTGGTACTACTACTTCTGGGGTGCCGCTACTGTCACAGTTTTCTGTGGTCAAATGTACGTAGGTGTGGGATACCGCCAAATGGCAGAGGCGGTATGGTCGGTAGTTGATGTAGTTTCTGCTGTACGTGAACCCTTTGATGATGACAAAAAACTTGAAGACCCCACTGAGGTATCCAGGAGGCAAGTCAAGAGCGCTAACTAAACTGCTCAAGTATCTTCCTCAACAAAAAATTACAGAGTATCGTGAGATGTTCCTGGGTGGTGGTAGCGTTGCCCTGGAAATGACAAAGCGTCTTCCGAATGATGTTCCTATCTGGGTCAATGATCTCTATGGTCCACTGTATAACTTCTGGATTATTCTGAGAGATAATCCTATTGAACTACAACGTAAACTTGTAGAACTAAAATCTAGATATCCAGATCGCGGTAATGCGAAAGGTCTATTTCTTGACGCAAAGGACATTGTAAATGACGGAACAAAAAGTGACACGGAAAGAGCTATTGCTTTTTACATTCTTAATAAGTGTAGTTTCTCTGGTCTTACTGAGTCTTCCTCCTTCTCTGCACAGGCATCAGACTCAAACTTCTCAATGCGAGGCATCCTGAAACTTCAGGACTATTCTAAACTGATTCAACGTTGGAAGATCACCAACCTTGATTATCAAGAACTTGCTTGCGATGACACGTACACTTTCATCTATGCAGATCCTCCATACGATATCAAAGATGTTTTGTATGGCAACAAAGGATCAATGCACAAGGGGTTTGATCATGCTCGCTTTGCTGACGTGATGGATGCTCAACTCTGCAACGTTATGATCTCTTACAATGATCACCCTGACATCGTTCAGCGCTTTCTTGACTGGTGTCTTTATGATTATGAACATACTTATACTATGCGATCCACAGGTTCATACATGTCGGATCAGAAAAAACGTCGTGAATTAATTTGTACTAATTATGGGAACATTGGGGGTGCGTGTATTACCTAGTGGGTACTGCCAACTTTATCATACGAGACGTGGAGGCATGGCAACGTTCTGTCCCAACTCTCAGTTTGCCATCATCAATGGTGAAGAAGTCCATGTGACTTTAAAAAATGGATCGGTTGCTATATACAAAATCAATAGTAACAGATCTGGTGTTACTGGTCCTATCCGTGTATTTCGTTAATGTCTGTTGAATTGAAGGACTGGTTGAATTCTATCAACCAAACAAAAGAAAATATTATTGACATAGATCCTGACTTAGAAAAGGATTATCCTCCCTACATAATTAATAAATGTCTCTCTGGATTCGTTGACACTATTCTTTTCTCTAATGAAATGAATATGGCACCTCATCTAGACAAGAAGATGCAATACGATTTCTTTATAAATATCGTAAGAAAACGTAAAAGGTTTTCTCCTTGGTTGAGAAAAGAGAAGATTACTGATCTTGAGCACATCAAAAGTTATTATGGTTATAGTAACGAAAAAGCACAGATCGCATTGACTCTTCTGACTAAAGAACAAATTGAAATTATTAGATCTAAAAATGACATGGGAGGTAAAGGATGATGGCGATCGCTGAGCAAGAGGTTCAATGGACCGCCGATGATATGGTAGAGGTCTCTCTTGGTGAACCTGATGATTTTTTGAAAGTACGTGAGACTCTAACTCGTATTGGTGTCGCTTCCCGTAAGGAGAAAAAACTTTATCAGTCTTGCCATATTCTACACAAACAAGGCAAGTATTACATCGTTCACTTTAAGGAATTGTTTGCACTTGACGGCAAAAAAGCAAACCTGAGTGACAATGATGTTCAACGCAGAAACAGAATCATTCAACTTCTTTCTGACTGGGGACTGGTTTCTATTGCACAGAAAGAATCTGTTGCAGATGTAGCACCACTTAGTCAAATTAAAGTTCTGTCTTTTAAAGAAAAAAGTGAGTGGACTCTGGAGAGCAAGTACAACATCGGTAAGAAAAAGACTTCGTGAAGACCGATATTAAAATTATCGAAGAGGGATGTGCTCCCGCAGCAGCGGAAAACAGATCTCTTCCTTATACTGCATACTTAGTTACCTATGAAGTCAATGGCATGGTCAAGTATGACATTGCTATAGGTTCTAAGAAAGTAGATATCTTTGATTATTATTGGGACAAGTATCGTATCGTTCTTGATATGAAACAAACAGAAGGTAGGGCAAACCCTAAAACCTGGACACCTCCCAAACAATAGAACAAACCGAATAAAAAATTACGGGGTTTACTACCTCGTTTTTTTGTGACCTATGCTATAAATATCTCGGATGCCGTAAGGGTCCACACAAAACAAACTCGCTTTATAAGGAGCTATGGATATTACTAAGTTCACGTCTAAGGACGTAGATAAGATTTTTGACGCTGTAAACAAATACAGTGTTGGTCTGGATGATGTCTTCCATCGTCTACATTCATACGGAATGACACAACCAGGCGGACAATACCCACCGTACAATATTATTAAAGAGTCAAATGTAAAGTGGCGTATTGAACTGGCACTTGCTGGCTGGTCAAAGGACGACATTGAGGTTAGTTTGGAAACTAACGTTCTTCTAGTCAGGTCTAAGGCAGCGAAGGAGACTGTGGAACAAGAGTATATGCATCGTGGTGTTGCAACTCGTACCTTCGCTAGAGGTTTCAATCTGAGTGATGATGTTGAGGTTGGTAAAGTAACTTATGTGGATGGTATGTTGACTATTCCATTACATAAAATCATCCCTGAGCATCAGAAACTCAAGGTCTATGATATTAACTAAATAATCGCTGGGTCCTTGACAAAGATCGGGGACCCTTTTATAATCTAAGGAAAACTATTGACATCATGGTTAAATCAGAAAGAGTAAAAGTTGTTGTAATGTTCGACGGCAGGTCTGTAATTAGTGATGTGCAAGAGGCAGTAGACAAAGATACTAGTGAGCGTAAGGCATGGGTATTGAACTTCCCATACGTCGTCACTTATGATGCACCTAAACTTGCTGACACTGGTATCGTTGAAGATCCAGAGGTCAAGGTTCATTACTCACCCTGGAATCCACTGAGCTCTGATGTACAGGTTGCAGTCAATCCTGATGCTGTTGTAAGTATTATGGAACCAGTCCCAAGTCTTAGAGACACATACATCGAAAACGTCCGCAAGATGGGTGGAGATATTGAATGAGTATTAAACTCTTGTTATTGAGATCTGGAGAAGAAGTCATTACTGAAGTCAGAGAGATGCTCAATCCAGATACAAAGGAACCAATGGGATATCATCTACACAAACCTTTTGTGTTAGAGATTGTATCTTCAGAGGATACTGGAATTGTTTTGAATAGGGAAAAGGGATATCAATTGCACTGGTTCCCATGGGCACCTTTAAGTAAAGATAGAGATTTCTTTCTACCATCTGGACATGTTCTAACTGCATATGATCCTCTTGACTCAATCGCACATCAATATACTAATGCGATTCAAGAAGATGTTTATGAGAAAAACTTCAAGGAGCACGAAGCGATGATTGCTAGTGAAGTTGGCGACCTTGATATGGAAACTATGTTTGAAGAAGCGGAAAAGTTGCTTGAGGAAGAGTGAGACAATTGAAGATATATGGCACTGCTAATGGTGCCAGATATCAGATTCGTGTCAACGAAAATATTTCACAATCTTATGGTAATGTCCTGTATTCATACACCACTGAATCAGAGTTTCATGGTTCATATGATATCAGGATACAAGTGTTTGAAGGGTCAATCACTCTGGAAAAATGTTTAGTTACTTATCCTGCTATTCTAAACAATAGTCCTGGGTTAATAACATTTGAACAACCAATACAATCTCCTCTTTATAAATTAGTAGGTGATACTATCACTCCCCAACCATTTCCTATTCAAATTTATAGAGGAGAGGTCAAGTTTAAACAACTTATGTTTAATGGACCGAATCATTTTATAGTAAAAGTTGATGAGAGTTTAGACTATGGTTCTGAACTATACATTGGCAACTTACTTACGAGAGAATATATACCAGAACTTCATACAATATCTCCAGTCTACAAATATAGACAAAGAGATAATGATATCTGGTCTGAGGGAGACTTGAATAAATTAGAAACCGAGGTAAATTATGGAAACAATGTTAGTGATCCTCAGAACAGGATTAACACTAATCAGTAAGGCAGAACAGTTAGAAGAAGAACCGTCTTGCCATTTGAATCAACCGTATCTCGTCAAGGATGACGGAACCTTGGAACCTTGGCCAAGATACTCGAATGACGATGATGTCTTGCTTTATTCCGAATCACTTGCTACAATGGTGGAACCTACGGATGACATCCGTAAGAAGTACAAGCAAGTAACCGAATGAGTTTCTACACGAATGTTCAACTGGTCGGTGACGACCTTCTCTACCTTGGATACGAAGAAGGACCTGGCGGTTTGCTTGAGCGTATTCAACGTCGGATGAAGTTCTCACCGACCCTTTTTGTGGTTACTGATAAGGAGACTAAGTATAAGACTCTGGACGGTCGCTACGCTAAACCAGTTAGATTTGAATCTGTCCGTGAGGCGAGGGGTTTTGTAGATAAGTATCGTGACGTTGATGGATTTGATGTTCATGGATATGACCGTTATCTTTACCAATACATTTCGGAAGAGTTTCCGAACGAAGTTGACTTTGATCTCAAGACTCTTAAGATTACGTCTCTTGATATTGAAGTGGCATGTGAGAATGGGTTTCCTAACGTGCAGGAGTGCGCTGAACCTCTTCTATCGATTACAGTGCAGGACTATACGACGAAACAGATTAAGGTATGGGGAACACGACCCTATGAAAATACCCGTAAAGATGTTGAGTATGTTTATTGCGACGATGAGGAACATCTCCTCAACTGTTTCTTGGCTTATTGGGGAATTGAATTTCCAGATGTACTTACAGGATGGAACGTCGAGTTGTATGATATCCCGTACATTTGTGGACGTTTGGAACGTCTGTTTGGCGAGAAGAAAATGAAGCAAATGTCTCCTTGGAACATTGTTCACAGGGAGGAGATGGAAATCAAAGGTCGCACACAGATTCTTTACAACATGTATGGAGTCAGTGTCCTTGATTACATGGATCTGTATAAGAAATTTACTTATACTAACCAAGAGTCATATCGCCTTGACCACATTGCACATGTCGAACTGGGTCAGAACAAACTAGACCACAGTGAGTTTGAGAATTTTAAGGAATTCTACACACAAGACTGGCAAAAGTTTATTGACTATAATATTATTGACGTGGAACTTGTTCTTCGCTTAGAAGACAAGATGAAGTTGATTGAACTTGCAATCGCTCTAGCATATGACGCCAAGGTAAACATGAAGGATGTTTACTATCAGGTACGCATGTGGGATACTCTCATTTATAACTATTTGAAAAACCGCAATCTTGTAGTTCCGCCTGCAAAACGCAGTAATAAAAACGAGAAGTATGCTGGTGCTTATGTCAAGGAACCGATTCCAGGAAAGTATGATTGGGTGGTTAGTTTTGACCTTAATAGTCTGTATCCCCATCTTATTATGCAGTACAATATCTCGCCAGAAACCCTGGTTGAG
>MDTC01221333.1_pt1 | contig 12049 bp, 11 predicted proteins | sample 811181 | NCBI WGS metagenome assembly MDTC01 (sample SAMN05326644, study PRJNA326480) | marine metagenome | isolation source: seawater | place: Pacific Ocean: North | collected 2011
ATTTACATATTCCTTCAAGATCTCCTGCTTATGCAAAAAACGCTATGGTGGCTACATCCCATCCAGATGCTACAAAGAATGCATTAAAAATAATAGAAAAGGGTGGAAATGCTTTCGATGCTGCAATAGCAGCGGCCGCAATCTTAGGAGTTGTCGAAGCTCATTCAACTGGTTTAGGAGGCGATTGTTTTTGTATTTTTTATTCTCAGAAAGATAAGACAGTTAAAGCTATAAATGGATCTGGTGTTTCTATATCTAACATAGACTACGGTAAAGTAAAAGTTACAGAAGATAATACAATAGATCCTTACTGCGCAGATGCAGTTACTATTCCTGGCGCAGTAGCTGCTTGGCTTAAAATTAACGCAGATTATGGAAGTTTATCCATGCATGATTTGTTGTCTCCTGCAGTAAATTTAGCAGAAAACGGTTATGTAGTAGCTGATGTTATTGCAGATATGTGGGTGCGAGAGACTGAAAAGTTAAAAAAGGATAAGGATTGCCAGAGAGTTTTCTTGAAAGAAAATAAACCATTTTCTGCGGGAGAACTACACTTTCAACCGGAATTAGCGAAGACTATGAGAGAGATAGCTAAAAATGGAAGAGAAGGTTTTTATAATGGTTGGGTTGCTGAAGATATTGTTAAAAAGCTAAACTCTATTGGAGGAAGACATACTTTAAATGACTTTGCTAAACTAGAGGTTGACTATGTTGAACCTATATTTAGCCATTACAGAGATTATAAAGTTTTTGAATGTCCTCCAAATGGTCAAGGGATTGTTGCATTAATGATTTTAAATATATTACAAGAATTTGATGTTTCTTCTTTAGGCCCAGACTCTTTTGAACGAATTCACTTAGAGGCTGAGGCATCTAAAATAGCCTTTCATCATAGAAATAAATACTTAGGAGATCCTAAATTTTCAAATATTCCAGTGGAGAAATTATTATCTAGGGAATACTCAAAAAAACTTAGCAAAATGATAAATTTCAAAAGTACTATTAATAATTTAGAAATTCTTCCGCTACAAAATAATAAAGATACAGTTTATATAAGTGTAATTGATAAGGATAGAAACTGTGTATCTTTTATAAATTCGATATTTCACCCATTTGGCAGTGGTATCTTAACTCCTAACTCAGGAATTTTACTTCATAATAGAGGAGCCTCTTTTACATTAGAAAAGCCCCATCCTAATTTTTATGAGCCCAACAAAAGACCTATGCATACTATAATTCCAGGCTTGCTTATGAATCAGGATACTCCTATCATGCCTTTCGGCGTAATGGGCGCTCATTACCAACCAGTTGGGCAAAGTCATTTTTTAACTAATGTAATTGACTTTGAGATGGATGTTCAGCTTGCTTTAGACCATCAAAGAAGTTTTTTTTATGATGGTGTACTTTCGTTGGAAAAAAACTTTAATAAAAATATTATAAATTTGCTGGAAAAATCAGGTCACAAAATTGATTTTATTGATATTCCCCATGGGGGTGGCCAGGCCATTATGATTAATCAAAATAATATATTGATTGGAGGATCTGATCCTAGGAAAGATGGTATAGCATTGGGATTTTAAAAAGCTTCACACCCATTTTTTTCTGCTAATACTCTAGCTAACTTATAAATAGTATCTAAAGTAGGAGTGTTTACATCTGTAAGTTTGCCTAATTCAATTAAAGCATGTATTAATACATCTAGCTCTAGAGGACGCTTATTTTGGAAGTCTTGCAAAGTTGATGTTTTATGATTTCCTACATTTCTTGCACCCTCTATTCTTTTTTCTATTGATAATTTCTGTCTTATATTAAGCTTTTCGCCAATTAGAATTGTTTCTTTCATCATATTTTCAATGATTGACTTGGTATCTTCATTCTCGCATAGTTCTTTTAAAGTTGACTCTGTGATGACTGATAGTGGATTAAAAGAACTATTTCCTATTAATTTAAGCCAAATATCACTTCTAATATCCTTACTTATAGGTGCTTTTAAACCAGCTCTATTTAATAAGTTTGAAACACGAATAACTCTTTCAGATTTGGTATTATCTGGCTCTCCTAAAATGAATCTTTTTCCTTCTATATGTTCAATTACTCCTGGCTTTGATATTATTGCAGCTGGGTATACAACACATCCAATTACTTTTTGTGGGTGTATACTATCCCATTGATTTTGCCCAGGATCGACGGTACCTAACTTATAATTATCAAATTTTCCTCCAAATTTATAAAAAAACCACCATGGTACTCCATTTAAAGTTGGAAGCATTATTGAGTCACTATCCAAAATCGATGCTACAGAGGCAGCAGTTTGATTTGCTGAGTGTGCTTTTAAACTATTTATTACTAGATCAAACTTTCCTAAACTTTCTAAATTATCGTATATTGTAAATTTAATTGTTTCATCAATATCATATTCTGAGCTTATAAAAGTAAGCCCATTTTCCTTAATTGCTTTATAATGTTCTCTTCTAGCAATTAAAGTTACATCAACATCATTTTTTTTTAGCAGAAAACCTAACATGCCTCCTATTGCTCCAGCACCAAAAATACAAACTCTCATTACTCTATACCTAGCCTTTTAGCTAAACCTATTCTTTGTATCTTTCCAGTTGCTCCAAGAGGTATTTCTTTTAATATAAATATTTTTTTTGGTATTTTGTATTTGGCAAGTTTATTTTGAGCAAATGATTTAAGTTCGCTTGCAGTACATACAGCATTTTTATTTAAAACAATGGCTAGCCCAATGTCTTCTCCTAATTTTTCATGTTGTATAGCAAAAGCTACAGCCTTATTAACTTTTTTATGATTCATGAATACTTCATCAACCTCCTTAGGACTAATTTTTTCACCTCCTCTATTAATTATCTCTTTTATTCTTCCAGAAATGAATAAATATCCATCTTCATCAAAGTAACCCAAGTCTCCTGTTCTAAACCATCCCTGAACAAATGCCTCAGAATTTATTTTATTGCTTGCTATATATTTACTAAAAATACTATTTCCCTTGATTAAAATTTCACCTGTTTCTAGATTTTTTAATTTTTTAAAACTATTGTTTACTATTTTTACTTTAATTCCGGTAGGTACGCCCACACTTCCAATTTTTCTTTTATTAGGAGGTAATAGATTAGAGGTCATTTGATGGGAGGCCTCTGTCATTCCATAACTTTCAATGACAGGAATTTTAAATTTTTTTTCCAATTCAATTAGAGTTGATGTAGGTAACGAGGAGGACGACGATCTAATAAATTTTAGATTGTGCCTAGAGATTATATTTTTGTTCTTCGAGGATCTATCTAGAATAGATTGAAGCATAGTAGGCACTCCTGTAAACCAAGTAGGGGTATGTTCATTTAGAGACCTATAGAAGGTTAAGGCATTAAAATTTGGCAAAACTACTATTTTCCCACCTGCATAGAGGGGAGCTAAAATTGAGGCAACTATTCCATGAATATGAAAGGATGGCATAAGTATCATATTTTTATCTTTTTGAGATAATTTTAAAGCATTACTAATATTACGAGAACTATTAATAATATTTTTATGAGAAAGGGGAACCATTTTTGGTTTTGACGTTGTTCCAGAAGTATGCAAAATTATTGCATTATCATTCAGACCTGAGTTGATAACTTTTTTAACAGATCTTTTAGAACTAGACTGAAATAAGTAATCATGAATTCTGATGATTTTAAGTTTATATTTTTTTGCACACATTATTGCAGCATGATCGTCTTCAAAGTTAGTAATAATAAATGTTGGTTTTAAATCTTTAAAATAAAAGTCAAATTCGCCTTCGGTATAATTTGGATTTAATGGTGCTGAGACACTTACATTAATTGTACTTAAAAAACTAATTACAAATTCAACGCTGTTATTAAGAATAATGACAATATTGCTATTTTTTTTAACTTTTAGTTGTGAAAGGATATAAGAATTTTTTTTTATTAGTTCTTTTAGTGTTTGATTGTTTACAATAGATTTATCATCTGCAATAATCTTTATTAATTTATTTTTAAGGATTGTCTTAGTTATGTTCATTTTTTACCTTTCATGTTTAAATAATACATTATGAAACTATCAAGAAAAGTAAAAAATTCTTATTGGATGCCTTATACTGATAATAAGTGGTTTAAAAAAAATCCAAAGCTTTTAGAAAGTGCAAAAGGTATGTATTATAAAACTGAGTCAGGAAAAAAAATTCTTGACGCTGTCGCCGGCCTTTGGTGTGTTAATGCTGGGCATTGCAGAGAAAAAATAGTCAAAGCAGTACAAAAACAAGTAGAAAAAATGGATTATGGACTTTCATTTCAAATGGGCCATAAGCTGTCTTTTGAGTTTTCTGAAAAACTCACTTCTATTCTGCCTAAAAATATCGATAGTGTTTTTTTTACCAATTCCGGTTCTGAGGCGGTTGACTCAGCTCTCAAAATAGCATTAGCATACTATAATGCCAAAGGTATGGGAAAAAAAAAGAAATTTATCGGAAGGTCTAGAGGTTACCATGGATCTGGCTTTGGAGGCACTTCAGTAGGGGGTATAGTGGCAAATAGGGAACAATTCGGAAACTTATTAAATGGGGTTATTCATTTGCCTCATACACATATACCAGAAAAAAATTCATTTTCTTGGGGACAGCCTAAGTATGGGAAAGAGAAAGCAGATGCTTTAGATGAAATTATTAGTTTTCACGGCAGTGAAAATATAGCAGCTGTAATAGTTGAGCCAGTCGCTGGTTCTACTGGAGTTTTAGTCCCCCCAATTGGATATTTAGAAAGGCTAAGAAAAATTTGCACTCAAAATAATATTCTTTTAATTTTTGATGAAGTCATAACTGGTTTTGGAAGATTAGGAACTAGCTTTGCAGCAGAAAAATTTAAAGTCATTCCAGATATAATGACAATGGCAAAAGGTATTACAAATGCTACCGTTCCAATGGGAGCAGTAGGTGTAAATTCAGAGATCTACGAAACATTAATGAAAAAAAGTAAGGAGAAAATAGAACTTTTTCATGGATATACTTATTCAGGTCATCCATTAGCATGCGCTGCTGGTTTAGCAACCCTGGAAGTTTATCATGAAGAAAAATTATTTGAAAATGCGCAAAATTTAGAAAAGTATTTTGGTGATAAAGTTCATTCCCTTTCTAAACTTAATAGGGTTAAAGATATTAGAAATATAGGTTTAGTTGCAGGAATTGAATTGGATAGCAGAACAAAAAATAATGCAACTCTTGGAAGAGATGTATTTGACGAATGTTACAAAAACGGAGTAATGGTGAGGTATACAGGAAATACAATAGCTCTGTCACCTCCATTGATAATAAACAAAGCGCAAATTGATAAGATAGTTGATGTGCTTGGGAAATCTATAAAAAAATCTTTTTAATCTGATTTTACTACGAGCAATACGGCATGAGCAGCAAAAATATTTAATAAGAGCTTATTCGATTTTAATAGTTTTTTATTTCTAGATATGCCATAAATTTCTTTCGAGTTTAGTTTCATCTCTTTTAATAATTCAAAAAAGTCTTTCATAGTACATAAGTGAATATTTTGTGTATCATACCAAGTAAGTTTTAAATCTTGTGTAACAGGCATTTTACCTAATAGAAATAATTGGAGTCTGCATAACCAATGTCCGAAATTTGGAAATGATATAATGGCATGTTTTCCTATTCTCAAAATTTCATTCAAAACCCACTTAGGTTTCGAAACTGTTTGCAAGGTTTGACTTAAAATAACGTAATCAAATGAATGGTCTGGAAAGTTAGTAATTTCAAAATTTGCATCTCCTTCAACTACTGAAAGGCCTTTTCTTAAACATGTTTCTACTTTCTTATGATCTATTTCTATACCTAGACCAGATATATTTTTTTTAGATTTTAACATCTTAAGCAAAGTTCCATCAGCACAGCCAATATCAAGAACCCTAGTATCTTTTTTTACTATACTAGTAATAATCAAATGATCTTGCCTGTCTGAATACATCAATTTTTTACTCCTGAAAGGAAGCCTTTTAATATTTTATAAAATCTTGGGACCTTTACTAAAAAACTATCGTGTCCCCTATTTGTATCTATTTCAACAAAACTCACATCACAAGAATTAGCCATTAAAGCATTTACTATCATTTTACTTTCCGATGTAGGAAACAACCAATCGCTTTTAAATGATATTAATAACCAGCGTGAAAAATTATTTTCAAAAGCCCTCTTAAGATGTCCTTTATACTTTTCAGATAAATCAAATCTATCCATACATCTAGTAAGGTAGAGATAAGAATTTGCATCAAATCTTTCTACAAATGAGATACCTTGATACTGCAAATAGCTTTCTACTTGGAAACTCCCTTCAAAAATTTGGGAAAGGGGTTTGCTTTTTTTTGTTCTTCCAAACTTTGATTCAAGATGCTCTTCTGACATGTATGTTATATGAGCTATTGATCTCGCAGCAGCAAGTCCTGATTTAGGAAAGGATTTTCTTTTTATATATTCTCCATTTTGCCAATTAGGGTCTGTTTTAATTGCTTGTCTTCCTGCTTCGTTAAAAGCAATATTTTGAGCTGTATGTCTATATGATGTAGCTATCGGTACTAACAGTCTTACTCTTTCACTAAAGTTAGCACCCCACTCTAAAACCTGCATTCCTCCCATTGATCCTCCCACAACACAAAATAACTTGTCTATTTCAAAACTATTAATAAGCTCTAATTGAAGGGAAACCATATCTTTAATTGAAATTTCCGGAAAGCTTAATCCATAGATTTTTTTTGTTCTTGGATTGATGCTATTAGGACCGGTTGTTCCCATACATCCACCCAAAACATTAGAACTAATTATAAAGTATTTTTCTGTATCAAAAACTTTATTTCTTCCAATTAAATCCTGCCACCAACCTTTCTTATTAGTCAATGGATGACGTTCTGCTGCGTACTGATCTCCTGTGAGCGCGTGGCAAATCAATATTGCATTAGATTTTTTTTTATTTAATCTACCATAGGTTTTAAATGCTATTGAGGGATTAAGGATATAATCACCTGAAACTAAATTAAACTTTTTATTTACAGTAAAAGCTGGTTTATGAATAAAGTTATAAATACTTTTTAGTTTTTTTTTGTGATATAACATTAAATTTAAAGATATTTTACCTCTATAAGGTACATTATAATAATACCTAAATAAAATAAAAAGTAAGAAATAAATGAAAAATATAGAAAAGTTGAGAAATCAAATAGATAAAATTGACAACCAAATATTAAATCTTTTAAAGAATAGATCTAAATTATCTTTAGAAATTGGTATTCTTAAAAAGGGGAAACCAGGCAGTGAAAATTTGTTTCGTCCTGAAAGACAAGTAAAAATTTTATCAAGACTTTTTTTAAAAAAAAATAATTTAATAAAAGAAGATGATATTTTTACTTTTTGGAGAGATATTTTTTTTCATCAAACCAGGCTACAAGGAAAACTTACCTTTTTAACTTCAAAATTTCTTACTAAAAAAGAAAAAAAGATTTTCTATGACTCTTTTAGTTATAGTTCAGATCTTTTAATTTGTAAGGATCTAAAGAAAGCATTTTCATTGGTAAAAAAAAATAAAAATACACTTTTAATTTTGCCTTTTCCAGGAAAGGGAAAAAAAAATGATTGGTGGATAGAAAAAAAATTTAAAGACATATTTATAGTAGCATTGCTACCCTTTACAGCCAACCCCAGTATCAATACCAAGTTACTTGTTATATCAAAATATAAGCCTATTCTTAAAGAAAATTGTTCATATATTTATATTTCCACACGCGAAGTCAATACTAATAATTTAAAAAAAATTATTAGTCTAAGGGGAAGTAATCTATATATATCAAATACTTTATTTAAAAATAGAGATTTAAAAATGTTAGGCGCCATTCCACATATTGATAATATTTATGAAAATTAAAAAAATTAATAAAGTAGCCTTCATAGGTATTGGATTAATAAATTCTTCGCTAGCAAGAGATTTGAGAAACTCTGGTTTTTATAATTATTCCAGTGCTTTTTCAAGAACAAAAAAAACCAGAGAAATTTTAAGAAAATTAAAAATTGTAGATCAAGTTGATGAAAATATAGAAAATACAGTAAGGGATGCCGATTTAGTAATATTAGGAGTGCCGGTAGCTGCTTATTCTGGTGTATTAAAACAAATATCTTGTTATTTAAAAGAAAATGCAATAGTCACTGATGTAGGCTCCGTAAAAAAGTCTATAATAAAAATAGCAAAAAAATACCTTCCTAATGGTATTGATTTTATACCAGGTCATCCAATTGCTGGCACTGAGAACTCAGGTCCAGAGGCAGGATTTAAAGGATTGTTTAAAAATGGATTTTGTATACTAACTCCGGATATAAATGTAAAAAAAAATTCTTTAAATACTATCATTAAAATGTGGAATACAGTTGGAATGAAAGTAGATATTATGGATTCCACATACCATGATATGGTTTTAGCTATAACCTCTCACATTCCTCACATAGTAGCTTATTCAATAGTAGGAACTGTATCAGACTTGGAAAAATCTATTAAGAAAGAAGTTATAAAGTATGCAGCAAGTGGGTTCAAGGATTTTACAAGAATTGCAGCTTCCGACCCAGTAATGTGGAGAGATATCTTAATATCAAATAAAAAGTCTATTTTAGACATGCTTAGTATTTTTAAAAGAGATCTGTCAAAATTGGAAAAGGCTATAAAAAAAGAAGATTCAAAATTTCTATATAATTTATTTTCAAAAACAAGATTGATAAGAAAAAAAATTAATAAATAATTAATTTTTTAATTTTTTTATAACTTTAGTAGAACTTAAATCTTTAATTAAATCCATCTTTAAAACCTTTCCTCCCCAGCTTTCTACTTCATTTTCTCCAATTATTTTTTTATTTTTATAGTCTCCTCCTTTGGTAATTAAATCAGGCTTGATCTTTTTGATGATAGACAAAGGCGTTTTTTGGTCAAATATAACTATGTAATCACAACATTGAAGAGATGACAGAACAAGTGCTCTATAGTTTTGATTGTTTATAGGCCTTTCCTGTCCTTTCAAAAATCGTACAGACTCATCACTATTTATAGCTATAATTAATTTATCACAATTTTGTTTACTTTTTTCTAAATAGTTAATATGTCCATAGTGCAAAATATCAAAACAACCATTAGTGAAGCCAATTTTAAATCCCTTCTTTTTTTCCTTTTTGACTACCTCGATCAATAACTTGAGACTCAAAACTTTATCTTTTGAATAGCCATTTTTATTTTCTAAAAGTTCATCAATAGAAATAGAGCTAGTACCAATTTTAGCAATCACTTTTCCTGCTGCTTTGTTAGCAAGGGACAAAACTTTATCTTCTTTAATTTTATTAGGAATACATGCTGCTACTACTGCCAATACTGTATCACCTGCACCAGACACATCAAAAATTTCTTTTGCAGAAGTTGGTGAGTGAATTGCTGACTTTTTACTAATTAATGATAGGCCTTTTTCTCCCCTTGTTATGAGAACTTTTTTGAAATTATATTTTTTCATCATCATTCTGCCACAATTTTCTGCTTCGATATTGTTTTCTAATTTCATTTGCGTAATTTCTGATGCTTCCATTTGATTAGGAGTAATTAAAGTAGCATTTCTATAAATACTAAAGTCTTTATTTTTAGGATCAATGACTACAGGCAAGTTTAAAGAGTTTGCTTTTTTTATTATATACTCACTTAATCGTTTGGTTATTACTCCCTTATTGTAATCTGAGACAACAATTATATCTTGATTTTTTATTGACTTATCAATTATTTTTATAAGTTTATTCTCTTTCTCTTTTGAAATGTTTTTTGATTGCTCTTCATCCACACGTATGATTTGTTGGCTATTTGCTATATATCTTGTTTTTACAGTGGTTTTCCTTGATGAGTCCGTAACAAGGTAATAGTTTTTAAGGCTTAGATTATTCAAAAGCTTTTTGACTTTATTCCCGGATTCATCTTTTCCAATTAAACTTAAATAAAAAGTATCTGTCCCTAAGGAAATTAAGTTAGTTAAAACGTTTCCAGATCCTCCTAACATTTCTTTAGTTTTATTGGCCAAAAAAATAGGAACAGGAGCTTCCGGAGATATTCTATTTATCCTTCCGAATACATATTGGTCCAGCATTATATCGCCTACTAAAAAAACTCTGGTTTTCTTAAAAAGATTAAAAATACTATTTATTTTCATTATTGATTTTTTTCAGTTTCTCTTGCTTTTTTTTAGCTTTTAATACTGCTTCAGTCAAAGAACTCTGTGTGCATAAGGCTAGTAAAACAGGGTCTCTAGGAGTAATATTCTGAATATTCCAATGGTCTCTTGTTTTGATAGAACTAATAGTATTTTTTGTGGTACCTACCAATTTAGCTATTTGAGGATCAGTAAGTTCTGGATGATATTTTAGCAACCAGGATATTGCATCAGGTATTACTTGCCTTCTGGATGGGGGCGTAAACTTTTTCTTTCCTTTTCTTAAACTAGAGCTTAAGGGAATCTCGTTTTTAATAATTTTTAGCTCTTGAGATTCGTCTTGCTCGCACCTTGATATTTCCTCTTTTGATAACTCTCCAGACATAATAGGATTTTTCCCTTGTATTCCTACTGCAACTTCTCCATCTGCAATTCCCTGTATTTCCAAAATATGTAAGTTGCAAAACTTAGAAATTTGTTGAAAAGTTAAACTGGTATTTTCTACTAACCATACCGCAGTAGACTTAGGCATTAATGGACCACTCATTCTTCCTCCTTAATTTTTATTTATTAATATAATTTTACCTATATGTTCGTTACTTTCCATAAGTTTATGAGCCTTAATAGTTTCATTCAAACTAAATGTCTTATAAATAATAGGTTTAATCACCTTATTTTCGAATAGTGCCCAGCATAGTTTTTTTACACTTTTTGCAATCCTGGCTTTTTCTTTTATTGTTCTAGGTCGTAGGGTTGAACCAGTTATTGTAATTCTTTTTTGCAATATGATTGATAAATTTAATTTTACATCTTTACCTGTTAAAAAGGCAATGCTAATAAACATACCTTTATTTTTAAGTAGCTTTAAGTTTTTATTAAAGTAACTTTTTCCGACCATGTCTAATATGATGTCCACACCTTTTTTTTTGGTAAAATTGTGTGCCTGTTTAAAAAAATTTTCTTTTGAGTATACAATTGCTAAATCTGCCCCTAAGTCTTCACAAAATTTTTTTTTTTTTTCATTTCTTACTGTAGTAATAACCCTACATCCCAAATTCTTTGCTAGTTGAATAGCTGTGGTTCCTATACCACTTGATCCACCGTGTATTAATACAGTATTATTTTTTTTAATCTTTGCAATGTCAAAAAGATTTGCCCAAACCGTAAAGTAGGTCTCAGGAATTCCCGCTGCTTCAATATAATTTAGCCCTTTCGGTATACTTAAGACGTGACTGTAATGTACTTTACAAAATTCTGCATAGCCACCTCCATGAACCAATGCACAAACCTTTTGATTAATTTTAGGGAACTTTACTTTTTTCCCAACTTTAACTACTTTCCCTGAAACTTCGAGACCTAAAATCTTTGATGCACCTTCTGGGGGTAAATATAGTCCTTTTCTTTGCAGAACATCAGGCCTATTAACACCACTCGCTTTTACATGAATTAAAATCTCGTCCTCTGAAATAGTTGGAACTTCATTATACGCTAATTGAAGATTGTCAGGAGAACCAAATTTAATAATTTTTATACATTTCATTTTTTTAGGAATAGTCATAATAACTCTTATAAATTTTAAAATTATATAATATACTAATTTTTATTATGGAAGAAGTGGAATTCATTACTGAAGAAGAATTGCGTAAAACCACAGAAAATTTTTCAATTGAAGAGTTAATAGATTATAAAAAAAAACTTATAAAATATGCTGATTTAGTAGAAGTAATTATTAATAAAAAACTAAATCAGAAAAAAGAAGCAGATACCTTTTTTAAGTAAAGTATGAAAAAAAAAAATTTAAAACTATTTGATTTTA
>MDTC01181257.1_pt1 | contig 12048 bp, 9 predicted proteins | sample 811181 | NCBI WGS metagenome assembly MDTC01 (sample SAMN05326644, study PRJNA326480) | marine metagenome | isolation source: seawater | place: Pacific Ocean: North | collected 2011
CACGCGCCCACGGGTCGTCCTTCCATCGGGTCACCAGCCATTGTGATGGCTGCGGCACCCCACCAGGTGCTGCCCATGCAGTTGTCGCGGTCCCCCCAGCCAGGAGTCCGAACCCGGCGGTCAGGGCACTCCATTGCAGGAATGATCGGCGCGACAGACCTTCCCCGCTTCGCACCCTCATGAGTCAATCAGCATGTCGAAGGAAATACTCAGGAATCCGCATTGCCGGTAGGCGCTTCTCGCTCGGGCGCCAAGAATGAGGGATACCCCTCGTGGGCGCCTTAGACTCCCCTGATGGCCTCCGACCAGCAATCTCCGTCACCTCGGCGCCTCCTGCTGGTCGAGGACGACGATCTGACTGCGGCGACGATCAGCGAACTCCTCACAAGCCACGGCTTCCTCGTCGAGACCGTCCCCGGGGCAGCGGAAGCACAACGATCCGCGCAAGACTTCGACCCGGACGTCGCCCTCATCGACGTTTCCCTTGGACCCGGGCCGACGGGTGCTGATCTCGCCCTCGCGCTCTCACGCTCCGCACCACACGTCGGCCTGATGCTCCTGACCCGACATCCCGATCTCCGCACCGCGGGGCTCACCCGGGATGACGTTCCTCCCGGCTGCGCGTTTCTTCGCAAAGACCAAATCAGCGACGCGCGAGAGTTGGTCGCCGCTATCGAAGCGGTGCTGGGCGACCGTGCCGACGAGGTGCGCTCCGATCAAGATCCCACCCGTCCCTTCGCGGAACTCACCGACAAGCAAGTGAACGTCTTGCGGTTGCTCGCACTCGGGATGACCAATGACGCGATCGCACGAGATATGGACGCCGGGCTATCTACCATCGAGCGCTGGATCGCCTCGATATTTCGAGCGCTGGATATCCCCACCTCCGGTGACATCAACCCACGAATCGAAGCCGTCCGACGATACGTCGCGGTGGCGGGTCTCCCAGAAAACGATTGATGGCGTCTTCTCCATCCCTTGCCCGTCTGTCCTTGTCGGCGGCAGCCAGTTGGCCCGCGTTCTGGATTCTGGCGGTGATCAATGCTCTGATCGCTGCATTCCCTTCCCCAGATTCCACCGCGCGTTTCGAGCAACGACTTCTCGCGGTCGCCGTTGGGCACGTGGCGATGTTCGGTCTCGTGTTCGTTGCTCGTCAGGTGGAAAAGCGAAGAACCCAACCATTCACCGATCCCGTGACGTGGATCGTCCTCGCGCTCTCCTCGCTCGCCCGCGCTCTCCTCGTGAGCTCAGTCCTCGTCGTCCTTGACACGCTCTCCACCTCAGACGTTGCCTCACGTGTTCTTTCCGGGATTGTCGTCGGCGTCGTCACACTCGCTCTGACCACCACGCTCCTTACCTTCAGTCGGACCTACCACACCTCGAAGCATCGCCTCCTGGTCACGGTGGACCAACTCACGATGTCGAGTGAGGCGTCCGAGGCCGAGATCTCTCATCTTGACGATCAACTTCTTGCATCCGTCGAGCACGAGCTCAGATCGAACCTCGCAGATGACTCACGCACCGTCGATGCCGAGGCCCTGGAACGGCTGGCGCAAGACGTGGTCCGGCCCGCCAGTCACGCCATTGCCGCACGAACACGCATGTGGACTCCCCCAGAACCCGAGGCGCCTCGCGCTCAACTCCGGGCTATCGACGCCTTGCAGGAAACTGCTCACGGTAAACCGTTCATGCCGGTGCCCACCGCGCTGGTTCTTCTCATCGTCGGAGCCCCATCAGTCGTCGAGTCCGTTGACCCTGGCTGGAGTCTGCTCTACGGCCTCCTCGGCTTCGTGATTGTTCTCGCCCTCCTCGGTGCCGCGAATCGACTGCTGCAGAAGCTGCCGGCGAACATGCCCGACTTCTGGCGATTAATCAGCGTCATTGGTATGGCTGTGCTTGTGTCTTTGCTCTTCACTGTCGTCTCGTCGTTGGTTTCCCACACGACTGGTCGAGCTGTCGTCGATGACGTTCGAACCCGGGTTGTGCTGTCACTATTCATGGCGGTGATCTTGTTACTCATCGCCTTTGCGAAAGGGACCTACCAGCAGGCGGGCGTGGTGTTGGGCGACCTGCAGGAGTACGAGGGTCGCCTCCGGTGGCGCATGGCTCGATTGCGTCAGGTCCAATGGGTGGAGCAGCAGCGTCTTGCTCGGCTTCTGCACGGTCCACTGCAGTCGATTTTGGAAAACGGGTCTCGCCTTCTTCGCAGCGCGGACGACACCCAAGCAGGCGCCGTCCGCAGCGACGTGTGGCATCAGATCACCACCACCATCGCCCCCTCGTACTCTCCCGATACCGAGCACGACTGGAATGAGCGCCTCGATCGGATCATCGACACGTGGCTTAACGTCATCGACGTCACTATCGACAGCAACGAGGCGGTCAACGCGATGATCGAAGCCGATTTCGTCGGTCGAGCCATATGCGAAGAAATCGCCAGTCAGGCCATCGCTAATGCCGTCCGACACGGAGACGCCACGCAGATCACACTTCGCTGGTCCGTGCAGTCCCGTGAGGTGGCATTCACCTCCCTCGACAACGGTCAGGGCCCTGGAAACGATGACAGCAGCAACGCAACTAACGCCCCAGGGTTGGGGACTCAGTTCTTGGCCGACTGCACGACGCAGTGGAGTCGCACTTACCGTGACGATGGGACCAAGGTAGACGCGCGTATCCCGATCAGCCCCGTCCACGAGGTCCCCCCTCAAGACTCGAACCAATAACCTAAAGTTTTTGGTTCAAAGGCTCACAGTTCCTCTTGGACAGTTGGTCTTTCCTGTTGCCTGAGGTCGCCAAGGCGGCGAGAAGCTCACCTTTGGGAAGAGCAGCCCGTGAGCCTTTCTGTCGTTGACCATCGGGGCCAAGTCCTTCTTGCCAGCGAAGATATTTTCGGTCGTAGAGGGTCGGTGTACGCATACTTCTCCGGCTGCCATTCCTTACCTGCGAAGCCCCAGTCCTTCGGTCGACACGCAACCTCTCCAACTCGCTGACGAAACCATCTCCAGTCGGAGTGCAACGGCATGGCACACTTGATCTATGAACAAATACACGTGCCGCAAGTGTGAGGAAGAAGGCACGGAGCCTTCCATCTTCTGCCCTCACTGCGAGCCGCCCAAGCGCTAGCCGGGATGTCGGTGACAACGTGGGCACCGACACCGGCAAAGAGGGAAGGGTGAGCGCTCACGCGTCACACCAGGTTCCGGGGTCCCGGCCCGCTTCGCAAGACAAAGGAAGGATGCGACCCCCAATGCTGCGGAGTAAGAGCTCCCCCAATTGGACTCGAACCAATAACCCTTCGATTAACAGTCGAATGCTCTGCCAATTGAGCTATGGGGGACTGTGAAGCGGGCAAAGGCTACCAACAGTCCCCTTGGCTAGATGCCGAGGGATGCCCGGATTTGCTCCAGCTCTGCATCGGCACGTTCCCGCATGGCCGCACTCCCCGGATCAAGGCCTTCGTCGAAAACGACCGACCATCGAATATCCCCGACATCCCCGTCTGGAGAGCGTCGCGCCACGAAGAACGCACCGCGATCCCCCTCCAGGGTTCGGTACTCCGAAACAACGACAGTGTCGGTGACCCGGTCACGTACTGCGGCCGGGATGTCCCGAGCGTCGTCGACACGGAAGCGAAAGCGTCGTGCGAGACCGTCGTCGTCGAAATCGATGACGAATTCCGGCTGCTCCCAGGTTCCTTTCGTCACCCGCTGCCACTCGATGCGCTGGCTACTCCGTTGCTCGTACAGCGCGGCATCGGTAGCGACGATCAGCGAGCCATCGGGGTCCGTCTTGTCTCCCACGCCCCAGGAGATCACCCGCTCTCCCGGCCGGATGCCAACGCGATCACGGGCCTGGGCGTCGAGTCCGCTTCGGCGAAGTCTCACGCGGAGCCCACTGCTTCCTCTAGCAGGCTTCGTCGGTACTGCTGGAGCGCCTGTAGCTCGTGCCCGAGGCGCTGCTGCTCCTCGGGGTCCTCGGAGCGCTGCAGGCGACCCATTAGATCCTTCATGCGACGACCTGCATCGATCTCCAGCAATCGCGCGATCACCCCGGTGGCGTACCGCGATCCTTCGCCGTCCTTCGCCGGCAGCGGTTCGACGGCCAACTCGCGCACCATTGAGCGAACCTCGTCGTCGGGGCATTCCTCGAGCACCGCATCGATCCATTCGAGTCCGTCGCGCCCGACTTGGGGGCCACCAGCCGCGGTGATGGCTTCGTGAACACGAATGGCGCGGGGGTGCGAGTACGCCGGAGTTTCCACCGAGGCGTACCACTCGGCGACAACACCCGGGTGCTGCAGTGCGCACTTCAACGCTTCCCGTTCGACCACGAGCGCCGGGTCACCGGTCCGAGACGCTCTCGCGGCGGCGGGCGTGGAAGGTCCGGTCGGCGCCGATCCGCCCACGGCTTTCGCCACTTCCCCAACGTCCATACCGATCCACCCGGCCAGGCGACGCGCATACTCCGGCCGTAACGCCGGATCGCGGATCTTGCCCACGATCGGCGCCGCATCCCGCAAAGCCGCGACTCTTCCTTCCGCGGAATCCAGGTCGTAGGCAGCGATCGTGGAACGAATAGCGAACTCGAACAGCGGTACGCGGCCTTTCACGAGATCTTGCACCGCGGAGTCTCCGTGACGTAAACGAAGATCACACGGGTCCAACCCGTGCGACTCGACCGCAACAAACGTTTGCGACACGAACTTCTGGTCTTCCGTGAATGCGCGCATCGCCGCCTTCTGGCCGGCGGCGTCCCCGTCGAAGGTGAAGACGACCTGTCCCTTCATTTGATCGTCGTCCATCAGCAAGCGTCGCAGCACCTTGATGTGATCTGTCCCGAAAGCGGTGCCGCACGTCGCGACAGCAGTCGTCACTCCGGCGAGGTGACAGGCCATGACGTCGGTGTAGCCCTCGACAATGACCGCCTGCTGGTTTTTTGAGATCTCCCGACGAGCCAGATCGATGCCGTAGAGCACGTGGGACTTCTTGTAGATCGGCGTTTCCGGGGTGTTCAAGTACTTGGGGCCGTCGTCGTCATCGGTGAGTTTGCGAGCCCCGAAACCAACGACGTCCCCTCCGAGGTCACGTATCGGCCACACGAGCCGGCCGCGGAACCTGTCGTACACACCACGGTTGCCTTGACTGACCAGTCCCCCGCCCAGCAATTCCTCATCAGTGAAACCCTTACCGCGCAAGAAGCCGGTGAGCGCGTCCCAGGACTGCGGAGCGAACCCGACACCAAACTGCTCGGCGCTATTGGCGTCGAACCCGCGAGATTTCAGGAACTCACGCCCGGCAGCGGCCGCGGGTGAGTCCAGTTGTTCACGGTAGAAGGTGGCCGCCGTCTTGTGGGCTTCGACGAGTCGCGTGCGCACGCCCTGCTGGCGGTTGATGGCGGCGCCACCGTCGATGTAGCGAAGTTGCACACCGGTCTTCTCCGCGAGTTTCTCGATGGTCTCCGCGAAAGACAAGTGATCCATGCGCTGAACGAAGTTGATGACATCTCCACCTTCTCCGCAACCGAAGCAGTACCACATGCCGCGGCTCGGTGTGACGTGGAAACTCGGTGACTTCTCGTCGTGAAAGGGACACAGGCCCTTGAGGCTGCCACCGCCGGCCGTCTTCAACGTGACGTAATCGCGCACCACATCATCGATGCTGGCGCGTTCGCGAACGAGGGCAACGTCCTCGTCGCGAATCCGGCCGGCCATGACCTGATCTTAGGTTCGCCTCCGGCTCCGCGCGTCAGCGCACGAGCCGCCTATGCCAATGCACGAGGCTGACATCGGTCAGGCTCGCCACCTGGTCGATGATCACCCGGAACCGCTCCGCATCGGTCTCTGCCAGGGCGAAAGCGTCCGCTATCGAGGGCTCCAGCGATCGCCCCTCGTCCAGGGTCAAGGCGTGCACGAGCTCGGCGATCATCTCTCTCTGCCGCGAGTACTCGGCTTCGGCACCGGGCCGGCGCATCACAAACGCCGCGGTAATCGCCTTCATCACGGCGACTTCGGCTCGCACCTCATCGGGCACGATCAAATCGGCCACATAGCGGGTCAACGACGCATCTCCGTAGGTCATCTGCGTGGCAATTTGCGCCGTGACACAGAAACGACCGATGAGGTAACTCGTGAATCGCTTCAAGGTGACCATGTCCCTGTGGGAGCCGGAGAAGGATTCTGGCCAGTAATCCAGGGACGTCAGGCGCACGATTGCTTCGGCTAGTTCATCGTCGCTGGCCGATGGAAGGTACTTCTCGCGTGCAATAGCGACAACTTCATCGCGGGCGCCGGCGCCGGCGAACAGGTCGACGTTGATGAGGCCGACGTGCACCGCATCCTCGACGTCGTGCACAGAGTAAGCGACGTCATCGCTCCAATCCATCACCTGCTCTTCCAAGCAGGTGCGTCTCTCCGGTGCGCCGCGGCGCACCCATGCGTAGACGTCTGCATCGTCGGCGTAGTAGCCGAACTTTCCTTCCAGGCCGGCGCCGCCATCACCGCGTGGCCACGGGTACTTGCACGAAGCGTCCAGACAGGCGCGGGTCAGGTTCAAGCCGACGCTTCGGTCACCATCGTCGTCGTGGACTTTCGCCTCCAGGCAAGTCAGGACCCGAAGGGTCTGGGCATTTCCTTCGAACCCGCCGATGGAATCGGCGAGTCGATTGAGTTCTTCTTCCCCGTTGTGACCGAAGGGTGGATGGCCGAGATCGTGAGCCAGGCCGGCGACTTCGACAACGTCGGGGTCGCACCCGAGGGCTTCTCCGAGTTCGCGCGCGATCTGCGCGACCTCGAGGGTGTGGGTCAGTCGGGTTCTCGGGAAGTCGTCCTGGCCGGCGACCATCACCTGGGTCTTCGCTGCGAGCCGGCGAAGCCCCGCCGAGTGAAGCACCCGCGCCCGATCCCGAGCGAAGGGACTCCGAACAGTCTCCTTGACCGGTTCCTCGGCCAGTCGTGCTGTGTCATCGGCCAAGTAGCCGGGGACAACGGGAGTCGAACTCACGGATCGACCTTAACGAGCAGCGTCCACGCTGCGTGGTGATCTGACTGGAGATCTGCGAGGCGATCGGTGTTGCTGCACTACCCACCGCTGACGGATAGTTCGGCTTCCGCCACCGCACACGCAGATTGCTCGTCGATGAAGGGCGTATCGAGCCATCCCTCGGGCAGTGTGGGAGCACGTCCGCCGGACGTTCGACCGCGCGGACCAGAACCCACTTCAGTGTTGAACTCCTGATCCCCGTCGATTTGAGCGAGCAGCGAGTCGAGTTCGGACAAGCTCGCCACCGTGCCCAACGCTTGACGAACGGGTTGCGCGACGCGGAAGCCTTTCAGGTACCACGCCATGTGTTTGCGGATATCGCGACATCCCTTGATCTCGCCGTAGTCCACGCACAGCAGTTCCGCGTGCCGCCGAAGAGTTCGCAGCACCTCATCCAGCCTGGGTTCGGTGGGCAGCCGATCACCGCGGAAAGCAGCCGCCAAGTGACCGAACAGCCACGGACGGCCGAGGCAACCGCGACCGACGACCACGCCGTCCGCACCGGTCTGCTCCATCATCCGCATGGCGTCCGACGCCGTCCAGATATCTCCGTTGCCCAACACCGGGACACCGAGCGGGTCGAGCTCTTCCTTCAGGCGCGCGATCGCCGACCAGTCCGCGTGACCGGAGTACATCTCCTGGGTCGTTCGTGCGTGCAACGCCACCCACGAGACTCCTGCCGCGGCCGCGGTTCGCCCCGCCTGAAGATACGTGAGGTGGTCATCGTCGATGCCCTTGCGCATCTTCACCGACACCGGGACGCGACCGTCCGCAGCGTCGACGGCCGCATCGACGATCGATGCGAACAGGTCCTTCTTCCACGGCAGGGCGCTCCCCCCTCCCTTGCGGGTCACCTTCGGGACGGGGCATCCGAAATTCATGTCAATGTGGTCGGCACGATCTTCGGACACGATGATGCGCACGGCAGCAGCCATCACCTGCGGGTCCACTCCATACAACTGAACGGAGCGCGGGTATTCGTCGTCCGCGAAGGACACCATGTCCATCGTGGCGGCGTTGCCCTCCACCAACGCCCGACTAGTGGTCATTTCCGAGACGTACAGCCCAGCCCCAGATTCCCTGCACAGGCGGCGAAACGCGCGGTTAGTGATGCCGGCCATGGGCGCGAGCACGACGGGTGGTTCCACCACGAAATCACCGACGCGAATCGGCAAACGCTGGGCGATCGACGCGACATTCATGCGCCTGATTGTTCCAGGTGCCCTAAAATACGGCAGACTTCTGCCGCCGACCCGAAGTTGGCACGATGCGAACGGGAGCGCACTCATGAGCAACGCCCCCGATCAGGTCGCTTTGCAGGGCAAGCGGCGCTGGATAGCTCTACTCTTCCTCGCCCTCGGTGTCTCGATGATTATCTTGGACGCCACCGTCGTGAACGTGGCCATTCCCACGATGGTTCGCGATCTGAACCTGACCACGAACGAAGCCGAATGGGTCAACGCCGCCTACTCCCTGACGTTCGCGTCACTTCTGATCTTCTTCGGTCGCTTGGCCGATCGCTTTGGCCGCAAGCGACTGTTTATCATCGGCGTGATCGTCTTCGTCCTGGCCAGCGTCCTGGTCGCCAGCTCCAATGACTCGATCTCACTGATCGCAGCCCGCGCGCTGCAGGGCATCGGCGGCGCGATGATTCTGCCGAGTTCGCTATCGGTGATCAACGCCGTATTTGTCGGCAAAGCCCGCGCCGTGGCGTTCGCCGTCTGGGGCGGCACGATCGGGGGAATGGCGGCTCTCGGCCCACTGGTGGGAGGTTGGCTCACGACCTACTACTCCTGGCACTGGGCCTTCTTGATTAACGTCCCCATCGGCGTCATCGTGCTCATCGGCGTTGTTCTCGTCGTACCGGAAACACGCGATGCGCTCGGTCGCAAGGGAATCGACCTGGTCGGAACCGTGCTGGTCACCATCGGCCTGCTCGGCATTGTCTTCGCTCTCATCGAAGGTCAGCGATACGGCTGGCTCGTGCCCACAGAACAGTTCAGCATCGGGTCCTGGACGTGGCCTTCGGACAGCATCTCCGTTGTTCCCGTCGCAGGCATTCTTGGAATTCTGTCCATCGTGGCGATGCTGTTCATCGAGAACGCGCGGGCACAGGCCGGCAAGGTCGTGGTGCTGGACCTCCGGCTGTTCAGGATCCGCTCGTTCGGCGCCGGCAATGCCGTGGCGGTCATCGTCAGTCTCGGTGAATTTGGGTTGCTCTTCGCCATTCCACTTTTCTTGCAGGCCACTCGCGGGTATGACGCTTTGCAAACCGGCGTCATCTTGCTCGCGCTGGCCCTTGGATCCTTCGCTGCATCTGGACTCGGTGCTGCACTTTCCCAACGCTTCGGGCCCGTTCGGGTGCTACAACTGGGCATGGTGCTCGAGGTCATCGGCATCTTCGGCCTGGGCTTGATGCTCTCCACGACCATCACCGGATGGCAAATGGCACCGTGGCTGTTCATCTACGGCATGGGCGTCGGCTTTGCGACCGCGCAGCTCACCGGGGTGATCTTGTCCGAGGTCCCGGTGGAGGAATCGGGAACTGCCAGCGCCGTGCAATCCACGTCCCGCCAGGTCGGTGCAGCCATCGGCACAGCCATCATCGGCACCACCTTGATCATCGGGCTCGGTACGACGACAACCGAACTCGAGGACCGAGGGGTCCCGACTGAGCAAGCCCAACAGATCGGAGACGCGGTCGCCGGCTCCGCTGGCCAGGCCATACCCGCCCTGGCGCAGCAACCCGACGGAGACGTCTTGGTCGAGGCCGCGTCTCAGGGATTCGCGAACGCGATCAAGTCGGTGGCGTGGGTGGCCGGCGCTCTGGTCTTCCTCGGGCTCTTGACGTCCCTCACGTTGCCGAAGAACACGGCACGTGTGGAGTCCGAGGGCTACGAATCCCCCACGGAAAGCGAGGAAGGATCTGCTTCGCCCTGAAACACCCCCTAGCCTGATCACATGAGCGGTCGAATCCTCGTCGTCGGCAAAACGCCGGTGGGTCGGCGGGTATGTGGACTTCTCCAGGAGTCGGGGCTGAACACCATCCACCTCGACGAGCCCAGTGACGCAGAACTGCGCGAGGCCTTGACCCCCGACGTCGACGGAATTGCGGTGCTCCTGCACGACGACATCAAGGTGTTGCGCTACTCCCTCGCCGCCCATCACATTCAACCCTCGGCCCGGCTTTTCGCAGCGATGTTCGATCGCACTGCTCGCGAGCAACTTCGTGGCCACGTCCCCGATTCCGTTGTCTTGTCCCCGGCGGCGATCAGCGTTCCGAGTCTGGTCGCCGCCGCCATCCACCCCGAAGCGGCGGCAATCCGGCGACGCGGAACCCAGGACGAGAGTCGCTGGGTGTCGGTGACCCCGACCGATGACAATGACGTCACCATCGCGGACTACTTCACCCCTGATGGCGTCAAGCGATACGGACGACTTGGACGCATGTCAGGACAACTGCGCGCGTACGACGCCGGCACCAAAGTTCTCTTAACCGGGATCATCGGCTTGATTTCGATCATCATTCTGGACACGATCGTGGGTCTCCAGCACGCGCATTTCCTGCGGGCCGTGTATGACGCGACACGAACCACGGCGACGATTTCCTCTCCTGCCTTGTCTGACGACGAGCCGTGGGTTCTGGTCTGGGCAACCATCGCCGCGCTCTCCGTGCTCACCTTCACCGCGATGTTCGCTGCCGGCATCGTCAACTATCTTCTCTCCGGCCGACACGTCGCTTTGCTCGGACGACGGGTCGCTCCGCGCTTCGGCCACGTGGTTGTGGCCGGCATGGGCCAGGTGGGGTTGCGGTTGGCCGAGGAACTACGCGCCCTTGGTGTCGCTGTCATCGGCATCGAAGTCAAGCCCGACGCTCGAACCCTTCAGCTCGCCCGGGCCGGCAGCATCCCGGTCATCGTGGGGGACGCTGCATCGCGGTCCACTCTCAAGGCTGCTCGCGTGGATGAGGCCGAGGCTCTGATTGCGGCAGGGTCCGCAGAATGGGACAACATCGCCGTCGCCGTCTCGTCGCTGGCGATCGCCCCGGACACCCGACTGGTCATTCGCGCCGGAACCGGTGACGCAATCGCTGAGACTCGATCCCTCTTCGCGATCGGAGCGGTGGTCGATGTCAACGGGCTTACTGCCTCCTTCGTGACCAGCGCGATGACCGGACTCGAGCCGTACTCGGTGGTCTCCTCGGGGGAAGCGGATCTGGCAGTGGATAGCTCGGGCCGGGTCGCGCAGGTACTCAGCGCCGACACCGACCGGTGCGAGTGCTTGTAACGACCCCACGGGCGCAAGATCTGCCGTCAACCACGCCGCCGTTTCGGCGGCCGCTTCCGCCGAATTCCCCTATTTCTCTGCTATTTTCGGCCTCGCTGACAATCGTTTTCATTAAAGGAGAGACATGAATCGATCTGAACTAGTGTCCGCTGCCGCAGAGCGCGCCGGAACGTCCGCCTCGGCGATGGACGCGGCGCTCCACGCCATTCAAGATGTGGTGACGGACGCCCTGACCAAGGGTGAGAAGGTGACCATTCCCGGCTTCGCCACCCTGGAGACGGTGCAAAGAAGCGCCCGCGAGGGCCGGAACCCTGCAACCGGCGAGAAGATGCAGATCCCTGCACGCACCGCCGTGAAGATTTCCGCAGGAACAGCGCTGAAGCGGGCCGTCAGCTAAGTCGAACCACTACGTGATGGGGGCCGCCTTGCTCGTCCAGGCGGCCCTTCTCTCGTCTCGAGGCAACTCGCGTCTTCAGGAAACCCGCCAGCCACAACTCGATAGGCCGGCTGACTTATTGTGCCGGCAGCCTGCCGCCCAGCCACGAAGAGATCTGGTCTAGCCCAATGCGCTCTTGCGTCATCGAATCGCGGTCACGAACGGTGACGGCTTGATCCTCCAGTGAGTCGAAATCGACCGTCACGCAGAAGGGAGTACCGATTTCGTCCTGTCGTCGGTAGCGGCGGCCGATTGCACCGGCATCGTCGAAATCAAAACAACAACAAA
>MDTC01207044.1_pt1 | contig 12047 bp, 9 predicted proteins | sample 811181 | NCBI WGS metagenome assembly MDTC01 (sample SAMN05326644, study PRJNA326480) | marine metagenome | isolation source: seawater | place: Pacific Ocean: North | collected 2011
CCCTGCCGCTCTAATTGCTAATTTCCAATCCCCATCGTCGATATAGTTGGATGTGTGTTGACTGGATGTTGTCCTCCAAATCAATACCACAGGAATCTCTTCGTACCAAGACATGACTGCACCGGGGCCTCCCAAATCCCCTGGTAGAGGTGGGCATCCAGGCTCTAATCTTAATTCGACACCACCGGCATATAGTGCGGCAACATCGCCTAATCCACCAGATAACCGACGCTCGACTCTATGCGCTATGTGAATTGCCTGATGACGCGCTGTATCTTCTTCAATTCCAAGAGCCCTCTGTAAGGCAATAGCTGTTGCCAAAGAACCTGCAGCAGAGAGACCGAATCCTTGTGAAGGTGGAAGTTCTGTAGAGTGAGTTAATTTCCAATCATATTTGGAAATTTCAGGATGAAATTCTGTTAACTCCTCAACTACGACGTTATGCAATTGTGAAGAAGGTGCATCTCCATGAACAGACAATTTTCCCGAACCTGGACTTGCTTCAACCTCAATTTTAACACCGAGATTGATGGACATCCCTGCTCCACGGCTACCTTGTTCCAACAATTTTTCTGATGAATCTTGAATGCTGAAAATTAGAGTTACGTGTCCACCCACATGGGCTTTACCATGCATTAGAAACCCTCGTGGGCCGTTTAGATTTCATCTTCCAATTCGTTGGAAAGGTTGGAGAAACGGTCACTCAGTGATTTTGCAGCCATATCAAAAGCGGTTCTCGCCGACATGGAGCCATCGGTGTCAAAACTAAAGATAAATTCACCATCCACTTCATCAATTGTAATTGCATCAGCAAAATCTGAAATCCTTGCTGTTCCATCACCAACATGGTGCATTTCACGAACAAGAGTTTCGACCTTTTGAACGTCGTCTAACTTTCCTCCAGTGAAATCCTTTGATGTTATAGTCAAATTGAGATCCCACAGTGCTTTGGCTTTCTTTGGCTTTGCAACATTTGCTATCTTTCGAGGAGTATATGCCACTCCCGATACAGGGTTCCACTTGGAATGCTGACTCCCTTTACCCAAAACAGCATATGCATAAAATTCCAGATATTGTCCGGAATAAAGTTTGGTAATTGGAATACCTCGATATGTTTCTGGAATCTGTAGCTTTTCTTCGCCAAGCACATTCAAATCGCCAGCAGTTACTAGTTTACCTTCAGGCGTACCCCTAACACTGCAGTGATATATCACCTGACTAGCTGGAGTCCCCCACTCCTCTTTAGGTAATCCTGCATTTCCAGGATCATCTTCAAGGAAGCAAAACTCATCATGATATGTAGGGATTGGAATCATTGCTAATCTATGAGCAATAACTTCGTCAGGTATAGCTCCAACTGATTCGTAGGTTTCTCCAGTGTTGCTATCTGTAATTGTTCCCATTTCAAAACGAACTTTGTGGATTGCCATCTTTGGCACATCTGTCATCAGAGTTCTGCGCAGAGCGTTTGCAAATGCGCGATCTGTGTCCTTTAGTACGACTGTTAGGTGAGCATCTTGCTCATCAACGATTTCTATCTTCACCATTTTATTTCCTCCTTTAATCATACACGTCGACCGCGACGTCCACCCTTTTTCTTGGTCCCATCATGTGGAATAGGTGTCACATCTTCGATACGTGTGATAGTAACTCCTGCTCGTGTTAGGGCACGAATTGCTGCTTGAGCACCAGGCCCTGTATTAGGTGACTTGTTTCCACCAACACCTCGATACTTGACAATTACTTGTGTGAAATCCTTCTCGCGAAGCATATCTGCAATTCTTTCTGCAGCACGTGTTGCTGCGAATTGGCCTCCTGCATCACTTCCTTTCTTAGTCACCATTCCACCGCTGACCTTTGCTACAGTTTCTGCACCAGTTAGATCAGTTGCTGTTAACAACACGTTGTTGTATGAACTGTAGATGTGTAAAATTGCTTTGTGAGACATCACTGATCGCCTCCTTCGACTTTAGTGTCCTCAGCTGATGGTGCTTCTTCCGCTGCTGCTTCTACTCCAGCTACAAACTCTTGCTGCTGTGTATCCTGTTCTTCATTTCCATACTCAGCAGCAGCGCGAATTGTATCTATCTCTTGACGAATAGGATGAGATGAATCAACCAAAGGAGATGTGTGATGGTAATTCAACAATTGTTCATCATCTCGTGTGATAATATATCCAGGTACCGTCATCTTTTGGTCACCAAGACCAATGTGTCCGTGGACTACCAATTGTCTTGCTTGCCTCATTGAGGATGCAAGACCACGGTAATACACTTGACTCTGTAGACGGCGGCTCAATACGTGCTCAACGCTGATTTGTAGTATGTCATCAAGTGTCGCACCGTCTCCTAGAAGTCCGCGGCGATGTAGTGAACCAACCAAGTCAACCTTTTCTCGAGAAAAGTGACCTTCAGATGTATCTACTCGACCAATCAATTTCATAGCATTCTGTCTCCAACGACGGAGTTTGGATTTAGCCTTCCAAATCTCTTTCATACCACCTACTTTCTTCAGGCCGAACTGTTCCTTCAAATCGTGTTCTTCCTCAATCCTAGCCTTTTTCCAAGGATGGGTCGGTGTGTCATACTTAGGTCTTGAAAATTTTGGATGTCCCATTCATTTCACCTCCAATCACTTCTTTCGCTGTACACCCAGCGTCAGTCCAGAACGTCCATTTGAGCGAGTACGTTGTCCACGCACACGCTTTCGAGCAGCATGTCGAAGACCTCTGTAGGCCTTGGTGGCTCGAAGACGAGCGATGTCATCATCTTGCGTCATAGTTACATCCATAGAAAACAGGTGTAATTCATCACCAGTTTCCAAATCACGTTGCCTATTTAGCATCCATAGCGGTACTTTAGTTGGATATTCTTCAATTGCTGAACGGATATTCTCTTGCTCTTCACTAGTTAGGTGACCACCTAACTTGTTCTTATCAACACCTGCAATTTCACAGATGGCGAGAGCGGTACGTGCGCCTACTCCCTTTATGCTTGTCAGTCCCATCCCTATTCGAGATAGTCCGTCTACGTCACTGTCAGCTAAACGGAGGATGTAATTGAAATCCGCTCCGAGTTCTGATTCGTCAATTTTAGCCATTTTTGGGTCCTCCCCTATTCACCGGTCGCCCGATGGCCTCATGTGAGGCATCCTCGCGACTCGCCCCCCCTATATGAACGAGTCGTAGGCATCCGAATCCAGTTAAGCAGGGTCTCGGCCCATTTCTTTGCAAATAACGTAGCCATTACTAGCCTCTGTGATGAAACCTAAATTGGTCGAGTTTTCTGCACAAGACTGACGCATTTCACGATCTAATGCTGATTGTAATTTAGGTTGTATAGTTGGATCAACAGTACAACGTATTTTTAATGATGAAAGGCCTAATTTCGTTGCTATTTGAGTGATTTCAGATAACGATTCGAAATCAAGTGTAGATATATGTGCGACAACTTCTCCTTTAATCTGAACAAATGAGTGGGCCATATCATATGTTTCTTTTTGAATGGATAGTTCATTGTATGACAGCAATATGGGTTCTGAAGTTATCAGAATTGGTCTTCTACCAGTGATGGTGTTCCATCTTGATTTACCAGATGTGGCTATTTCCTTCCACGATTCTGCCAAACCACTAGCAATTAGACATGGGTCGATGATAGACAGAAATTCGCCGATTTCAACAACATCGTCAGAGACCTGGGATGTCTTGTTTTTGCCTTCTAAATGATGTATCTCGCCACTTTTCGAAAGACGGACCAATCGATTAGGTTGCGAACAAGCAGCTGTCCCGACCCAAAGCGACAAACGATCAATTCGACCTCTGCCTTGAGTCATCCATTGCCAAGTTGTCATTATGTCCCCCCATATTTCTGATACAATTTGGTCGACCTGCTCGCGTTGTTTATCCGACAATCGAGGCGATAAATCGAGAATCAGGGCCGCCCCATTCTTCAGAAACGGGGCCCATGCTGAAAGTAAGACATCCAAGCGCGGTTCCATTTCATCGAGTGTGTGTTTCTGCGCATCGTTTGGCCTTGCTGGATCAACGTGAAGTATGGCGATTTGTTGGTCAATTGAAGTCTGTGTTGTGAATGTTTCAATGACATCTTTCGCATTGGTGCCATCCCCCCACAGTACGCGACTGGATGTTGACCATTTTTTCCCATCCCATTTACCACAATTATCAATGTTGATTGCTGCCATGGGGGCAACTGAACCTGAGAGTTCAACTCCAATACCTGGACGCTCTAGGGTTGTACAAATAGCTGCAAGTTGAGTCCCACTACCGCAAGCCGGATCAAGGACTATTCCGGTTGGAATTTCGTTGTTATTGAGCAAACTCGCCCTTGCTATTGCAACTGACCAAGGAGTGGCAAGGCGACGCATATCCTTAGTGGCATGTAGGAGGGGACCATCCTTCTCAGATACTGCGGGTGCAATAGACTGAGCATATTCCCGTGCCTTTTCATCAGGAGTCATCACTACCGGTTTTATTTCCGACATGAATCAACCATCCAATTGCGATTTCCTCTTTCTTAGTAACTAGATTAACAATTGTTCTAATTCTAGGCGAAACCTCAACCATGTATTCTGCAATTCATGGCCTTCTGAATTCCCATATGCTAAATCTGGGGGTAGAAGTATTGTGTGGTGAGTCCCTTCCATTGTTAGAGATTCCTCCATATCTGCATCCAAGCCAACAAGGCCCCATCCAAAACCTTCGATATAACAAACCCAAGGAACCGGTGTGTTGCACATGGGGTCTTCTCCGGCTGTTGCGGTTAACAAACCACTATCCAATTCCTCATCTGAATCTGCATCATATACTGTATATGCAACATTCATCCTTTCGTTCCTTGCATGCCGGTCCCTATCAGTACCATCTGAAAATAAATCAACATCTAAACTCACCTTTGCGGATGGCAAGGATACATGCACTACTTCTATTGTGAACAATGTTTCTTCAACCATAGCTTCGAGGCGGATTGGGATTATCACCGCATCTCCTGCTGCAATGGATGTCACCATGCTCTGCCCATTGCCATCCATTGAAATCGAAGCGTGATTAATTTCAATTGAAAGTGGTAAGTCTCGATTTTCATCAACATTGTGTATTGCTAAATGAGCATAATCACCAACACCTTGGTGATTCCATTGACACAATAATTCACCAGGGAACCAGAATACTTCATCCTGTTCTGCCAAATTGTTAGGCCAATTCCAATCTCCATTTCTTGACTCGCAAGTGTCATCAAAGAGGAGGGTGGCTTCCCATGTCCAACGCCCATCTACTTGGATGTCTTCCTCTGCAACAGCAGCAAAGGCTCCTTCAAACTGATTGAGGAAGCCAACCGATGCTATTCCAAGCCATATACCTGATATGATTAACATGAAAATTGTCGCGAAACTGATGACAATAGAAATTCTTGGTACTGTCATTTCGTTTATCCCGAGCGGAACAACTGGGTGTTCCTCGGCTTCGGGACGATCGGATATCCAAGAGCCGCTCACAAAACCGCTAGATTGTGGTGCCGCTTGAATATTCGCCCTTCAGCCTGAGGGTATTTTCAATCTTGGGCTAATTGCAAATCATGCCGGGTGCCTAGCCAAGCAACAATGCTTAATTCAAGGCCAAGTGCAATTAGCATCACAAGTAACATACTTGGATCTAGTAAACCACCTTGAATAATTAGAAGTGCAAGACAAATACTGATTACAAGATCCATGGCTCCCATAATTCTCATTCCACGACGTAACTGTAAGATTCCTCCTACCCAAGTCACGAGAGAAAGTACCAATACACCAACAACCAACCATGATGACCAACCGGCCACTATGAATATACCAAGTGGGAATAATATGTGAGCATTCCAGAGCCAAGCAGTTGTCCATTTAGGCAATTTAGCGAATACTGTATAGACATGGGCTAGGACCATGATGCACCCAATACCAAATATTGACCATTCATACGCTGTGAAGAATTTCTGATCTGTTGTCCAAGAAAGGAGGGCAAGTAGACCGCCGAGAATTGCATAAATCGTGATTGCTACAGCAGCTGGTTGTTTCCATTCAAACGAACGTCGTAGGCAAAGTATTCCTGCAATTAATCCTGCAGGGCCGCTAGAAATCATTACTACCATGAGAGCAAATGTCCCTCGTCCAGCTGCGCCGCGATGATCTTGCATGCCATTTGTTCTTCGCAAACCTTCAATCCAATCCCAACCAAGAACAAGGAACATCAATACTGTTTCGAGGAATAACCAAGGCAATTTCCAATCAACTAAATCGTGTTGAGTATCGAGAGGATTTACTGTAAATGGAAATGGAACTGCATTAACGAGCATTGCTCCAACTATTCTAGATATTACAAGCATCATCACTACTGCTTCAATTGCACTGGGAATTCGGAGTAGGAGATCGCGACGTCCGAAAAGGGAAATTACAGCGAGCCCGACCAACCCAAACGTGAGTACAAGGAGGTCGAGTTGCTTGTATTGGCTCCCAAATGGACCAAAGTGACCAACCAGATAAAGAAGGGTGAGTGAACCCATAGTGACAAAAAATGGCATTTCTATACCATTGATGTCAGGCAATTGAAGCTGATGCACTTTGGCCCTTTCTCTGGAAACCCAAGTCAATGCTAATGCGAATATACTCACCAATAACATGAGGCCAGGGTTTAGATTTCCATTAAGCCATGAAAAAGTGCATGCTACAAGTGTTGTTACTGCGATAAACGCCAATACAATTACTGGGCGATGATGTATATCGCCAACGAGTAAATCAAGGGCCTCTGAATCATGTTGTATTCCTGAACGTCTACGACGTTTTTTCTGTTTTTCAAGTAAATCATACAGTTCGGGGTCAGCCATTTTCATGCCGCCTCTAGTTATTGCCTGAGAAATTGATTTCGCTAGAGCACCTGTCGTATCCTCCATTGCTTTGGCAGCTAATTCTTCATCCGCAAAGTGATACAATTGTCCATCTTGTTGCAGATTTGTTGTCGATTCGCCTTCACTCTCAATCACACTAATTGCAGTCGATTCTATCGAATCAGGTGAAGATAATAAGTTGGATTTTATTGGAGGAGGGGTGCCAATATTTCCTCTCTCAAGGGCTGCTGCCAACTCATATCTGCGCTGGACTTCTGCGATACGTGTATCTCTTTTTCCGGCTTGTTTGAGTTCCATGCGCAACTCACCTGTAGCTGCCAGATATATTGCCGAACCGACAAATAACGCAATGGCAATAATCGATTGTGTTGGATGCATTTGCTCACCATAGGCTGCCCACATCTGGACACTGAGTAAACAAACCACCGAAATTGCTGGAGGGAGTAGTTTCTCAAGTGTTCTTGCCCTTGGTAAGTATACTGACAATAATGCAGAGCTACAAAACAGCATCACAAATCCTGTTTGCAATCGATCCAATGGCGGGTTTTCAAAGAGAGGCACTGGGGGTGTGCGCCCTAATGCAAACAATACAATTTGTAAAGTCAATAGGCCCATGGTCAAGCTCAGGAGTTGAGATGTTGGGCCCTCTTCATCCCTTGTAAGCAAAATAGCCATTGAGGATGCGGTAATCAGAATCATCCAAATTGCATCTGTTGAGAAATTCCACTGGAATATTGCAAAAGTAACTGTTAACGCCAATAATATGAATCTTGGATTACCTTGGTGTCGACCCTGTGATTCTGCAACTATGTGTACTATGGCGAGTGATGCAACACCAATTACTGTATACCAACCAATTTCATCTCTAGCATCAATGAACATGAGCCAAACACCAAGGCCTGAAATTAGACCTAGGTTCCATAATCGCATTAAGCCAGAATCGCGTAGTCGGGAGCTTAATTCAGTGGCACCGAGTAATCGGCCTGCAAGATTGACTCCAGTATCGCCTAATCTCAAATTAATCGGATATTGGATAATTGCTGCTATTGTAAGATAAATTGCCACATACATTGGGTCAATTACTATCAATAAATCAACATCAATATCACGGGCTGCTGAGAATGATTCGAGTGATGAAATCCACAAAGCATGCACAAACATCCACAACCAAGGAGCGAGGACTGCTGCACCTGCAATACTCGGCGAGGAACGCTGAATGGCTAGTGCTCCAGATGCAAGATGAACAAGTACAAGGCTAATTAGCAAAAGTCGACCGTTGTCACCACCATTTGCTGTTGATTCTGCAGGTATCAATATTGTAAGCAGGAGTATGAGTACCAAGCTACCTAACCATAGTACTCGATCTGTGACATTAGATTGATGTTGTAACAGTATTGCAATTGTAAGAATTGCAGATAGGGCAGCAAATGCTTCGTAACCTGAAAGTGGTGAGTCAAGCCCAGAATCGACTTCGAGGCCTACAAGAATCAATAATAAAAATGGTAGAGATGATATCAGTGGTTTCAACACTTCTTTCGGTTCTACGCCTCTTACTACAAGATATGACCCTCCATAAACTGCTAGTAGAGAGGTCAATATTCCCAGAGAATATCCTGTTGCATCGCGTCCACTAGCCAATAAAAGTAAGGCTCCAATCATGCCAAGCCCGACCGATACTCCCCAAAGCCTTGGTTTTCCGAGTCCAAGTACTGAAAAACCACTGCTAAACCAGTTCTCTTCTTGAGAAAATCGAGCCGCCATTGCTCCGTTCACACATGTAACTGAAAGAGCAAGTAAGAAAAGTGGCATAGGATCTGTCAATGGTAAAATCTTCAACGCACCAAATTCAAGGGCCTCTGATTGAATCGCATGTAAACCAATCCAAAGATGGCTCATTGCAATTCCCAAAGATGCGAGATTACCGCTCTTTCGATGTAGTGCAAGGCCATTGAGAAGCATCGTGGCGAGCAATATCATTAGAGCAACACCGAGTTCGCCTCCTACTGAACCTGCTGCAGAAGCAAGAGCCAAAGATACAAGTGTTGCCTGAGCCATTATTGCATCATGTTTGTGCCTATATCCTACAAGGATGTTCACGCCAATTAATCCAATCAGTGAACCGCCGAGTTGTGGTGTATCAATCCAACCCCAGTGATGGGCATCAATTGCAAGCCCGTAGAGTAACTTCATTGAGATAATAACCCATGTTACTCCCAAAATGTGCATGCCCTTATCCGGTATCCATCTTTCACCTAACAAGAAACCTAAACTCGCTAAACCCAACAAACCAGCTGTTGCCATTAATGGTTGTAAGGCAGTGGCAACAAGCCAACCAATCAAACTGTAAACAAAAATCATTGTTACCATTAAAGCCCAATGCAAACGGCGTTCTCCCTGAACTGCCATTTCTGTAATCGTATCTAATTCAGGGGTTTCAAAGACTGTCCCATCTGCTAATATATCCCCTGGTTTAGGCCCATTATCTGTATCAAAAATCTCGAATATTTCCCCAATTGCTTCATCGGTATCGGGGACTTCTTCCTCTCGGTTTTCCGAGGAAGAGGATGAATCTGAGGATGCTGTTGCATCTGTTGGTGACCCACCAGGAAGTGCTGGACGCTTGGCGCTATCGATATCGTCATTGGTCATGAACGCCCCAAGATCGATTCCTCCCCCAAGTTGAAAACGTTGAGAATCAATTACCCTGTCCTCAGATGACGGTGGAGTGTCTTCATCATCCGCCATGCACCAAAGCAGTCAGACGCGTCGCATAAGGGTCGCCCTCAACCGGATGCAAATATGACTCCTTTTTGATAGGATTAATGTAACCGGAAACATGTTTCGACTTCCGAAATGCACTATAAGTGTCCAGCGGGGCGGGCTCGACATGCAGCCCCCTCAGATTGGGTCCGCTGGGGTTCTCCCCCGGAATCTGAAAGAGGAGGGCATACTCGAAGATTTGCGCATTCATGATTTCAAAGGCCAAATAAATTGGAATCAGGAATGGCAGGAATTGTATGATGCCGCTCTTCGGAGAAAAGAGGGAGACTTGACTGCCCACGGGGTCTTGAAAACTGTTACTGGAGACCGAACCGGCCGATCACCCAATGATCGATTCATTGTCGACTTGGGAGAATCTGAAAAATCACAAACCAAGGACGTTTGGTGGGGAGATGTTAACGTTCCAATCGATTGGGGGAAGTATGAGAAATTGCGGCAAGATGTCGCAACATATCTAGCGGGCCGGGATGAATTATTTATTCAGAATTTATTCTGTGGAGCTGATGCCGAAGAACGGTTGGGTGTTCAAGTCGTTACAGAAAATGCTTGGCATGCTGCTTTTGCTAGAAACATGTTCATTCGCCCAAGTTTGGAGGAATTAGCCACTGTACCAATGGACTTTGCAATCCTACATGCGCCCAATTTCCATGCCGACCCAAAAATCCATGGCGTGAATTCAGAAGCCTTCGTAATAATTTCATTTGAAGAGTCAATGGTAATCATTGGGGGGACTCGATATGCAGGAGAAATCAAGAAATCTATTTTCTCAATTATGAACCACATGCTACCAGCACGTGGCCATTTGCCAATGCACTGTTCGTCTAACACCACTGGAGACAATACTGCGGTTTTCTTTGGACTATCCGGAACTGGAAAAACAACCTTGTCAGCTGACCCAAATAGGGCTCTTGTTGGAGATGATGAGCACGGTTGGTCAGCAAAAGGTGTATTCAATTTCGAAGGTGGTTGTTATGCCAAACTAATCGATCTTTCGGAAGAAGATGAACCTGCAATCTTTGCTACAACAAGAATGCCTGGTTCAATATTGGAAAATATCATTGTTGATAATGACGGTGTCCCTGATTTTACTGATGACTCACTAACCGCAAATACACGTGGATCATATCCAATAGAATACATCGACAACCGGACTGATGATTCAATGGCAGGACACCCACAAAATGTTGTATTCCTTACTTGTGATGCATTTGGAGTTCTACCTCCTATCAGTCGACTGAATCCTGCTCAGGCTGCGTATCACTTCATCTCTGGATACACGGCCAAAGTTGCCGGTACTGAAATCGGAGTTAAAGAGCCGCAAGCTACCTTTTCAGCCTGCTTCGGAGCACCATTCATGCCACGCCACCCCAGTGTCTACGCTGACTTACTTGCCGACAAAATGGCAGAACATGGTGCACGTTGCTGGCTCCTCAACACTGGTTGGGTTAGTGGCGGATATGGGGAGAGTGACCGGATACGGATCAAATGGACAAGAGCCCTGTTAAACGCAGCCCTAGATGGGAGTTTGAATGATGTCGAGTTTGTTATTGATAATCGATTTGGATTTGAGGTGCCCCAATCTTGTAAAGGAGTTCCAGAAGAAATCCTCAATCCACGCGATACTTGGGATAACCCTGATGCTTACGATCTGGCAGCAGATAAACTCGCAGCTATGTTTGGAGAAAATTTTGAGAAATTTGAAAATGGAACCGGTCTGGATGTGTTGTCTGCTGCCCCGAAGCCGCTTTCTTGAGTATAATTGGCTGGAAAACCTTAGACGAGATTACTAGTGGGGGGGTCCGATGGACGTCACAGCGGGTGCTCTATTCCCATCACTCGAAGAATCTGGAGGTAAGGTCACGGGATTACAAATGCCTTCGGATGAGCCCGTTTGGGTCTTACTTGACAAAACACATCCTCTCGGCCTAGTAAATCAACTTGAGTATCTTCTTCAAGCACTTGGATCGAATCGAAGAGGTTTGCATAGTTCTGTTACTATTGATGAATCTAAGGGCCCCGTTCATATTACCGACAGTTCACTGATTGGGCCGAGTGTGCATATCGAAGGCCCATCATATATCGCTGGTGAAATCCGACATGGTGCTTATGTTCGCAGTCATTCTTGGATTTGTAGGGAAGCTGTCGTTGGCCACGCTACCGAAATCAAGCACAGTATACTATTGCCTGGTGCTAAAGCACCTCACTTCAATTATGTCGGTGATTCAATATTAGGAAGGGGCGTGAACCTTGGAGCAGGGTGCAAACTCTCGAACCTCCGAAATGATGGGAGAAATATTCGAATTCATAACCTTGGTTTGGATACAGGGTTGAGGAAATTCGGGGCGATCCTTGGTGAAGGTGTCCAGATTGGATGTA
>MDTC01025677.1_pt1 | contig 12045 bp, 11 predicted proteins | sample 811181 | NCBI WGS metagenome assembly MDTC01 (sample SAMN05326644, study PRJNA326480) | marine metagenome | isolation source: seawater | place: Pacific Ocean: North | collected 2011
TGAAAAGATCAATCAAGAGTCGGGTAAAGTGACAGGTCTGATTTGTTTCACGGGGACTGCGTCAGAGATTTGTCAAAAAGGTGCCGAAAAGATTTTGGCTGTCATGAAAGATCCGCGAGTAAAGGCTAAGAAATTCAGCACCATTAAACTTTTAGATAGATTTGAAAACGCCGAAATTAGCGTTTCTGGTGATCATACGGTAATGATCGACGCAAACGCTCCTATCGGAGACATCGAGCGCCACATCCTAGAGCAAAAGCTTCCGTAATCTAAATATAGAATTCAAAAATAAAAAAAAGGCTGAGTTTCAACAACTCGGCCTTTTTTATTTTCCAAAAGTAAATTGAATGCCCTCAGCAAAAACCTCAAGGAGCCTTCACAAACTCCAAGTAGTGCTTCAACTCTTGAATGCTCTCCAAAATGTCATCGGTGGCGCGGTGGGATTCTTTTTTGTCGTAAAACTCACCATACAAGGTTTGAAAAACCACCTTCCAAGAAGACACATCCAAAGTGCGGTAATGAATCCGCTCGGCCGTCTTTAAAAAATAGCGATCAATAAACAACTTGTCCTGACCAATGGAGTTTCCGGCCAAGATGGCGCGTTCGCCATGAAAAACATCATCAATCATCTGCGCCAACTCTTGATCGACCACATCCATGGATTTGCCCATGGGAATTTGCTTCAACAACCCTGATTTCCCATGGTGAGTTCGGTTCCAATCATCCATCTTTTCAAGCAAACTTTGCGGCTGAAAGATCACCGCATGAAACCGAGACACCTCCACAAACTTGGTGTCGGTAATGATGGCTGCCACCTCAATGGGCCGCTCCTTCTCCACATCCAAACCGGTCATTTCCATATCCAACCAAAGCAAGTGGGAGGGCACATCGCGTTTTTTCAAACTCATGACTCAAATCCTTTCCGGTGATCTCCCTGTTTCCCACTCAATCGCACAAGGCTCAAGCCCCCATGAGGAGAAAATCTCAGAGCCTGCTCAATCCATGTGCACGGTCAATATGCCCTCGTTGGGTTGGCCGCGCTCGTCTCGAAAAACTGAGTAAGAATAATTGGCCAGCTTCAAATACTCGATCACCTTGGATTTGACCTTGCCGCTGCCTTTGCCGGTCATCACGTAGGCCCGGGATTTGGACTCGTGCCGCCTTAAAAAGCCTTCTAAGGCGTCAAAGACCTCATCCGTGGTGTGGCCATGGAGGTCTAAAAGGGGGCTTGGTTTTTTCTTTGAGGGTGAAGACTTTCCCATCCCTTTATTGTGAGGGCTCTCCCCTAGGGAACTCAAGGGGGAACAGGAGCAGTGGCCGGGGTGAGATGCGCCGCATCTCCTCAATTTTAAGTGCTGCAAATATAACTGTTCCATCTGTGAAAAAGGGGGATGGGATGGAGCTGAGCTTAGAGGGAAAATGGGCCTTGGTGTGTGGGGCTTCTCAGGGCATTGGAGCCTCCGCGGCCACCTCTTTGGCGGAACTCGGTGCCTCAGTCATTTTGCTTTCTCGAAACCAAGAAAAGCTCGAAAAGTTGCAAAAGACTTTAAAAAATCCAGAAAGACACAAAGTCCTTTCTTTTGATCTGTCCAACTATCAAGAGCTTTCAAAATTTTTATCTGAAAACTTAAAGCCTGAAGAAACACCGGTGGTGATTGTAAACAATGCGGGCGGTCCTCCGGCAGGTCCTCTTCTTGAGGTGTCGCCAGAGGCCTTTCAAACAGCCTTGTCGTCCCATGTGTGCGCGGCACAGGCGTTGATTCAGTATGCAATTCCTCGAATGAAGGAGTTGAAGTTTGGTCGTGTGATCAACGTGATTTCCACCTCTGTAAAGGCGCCCATTGCAAACTTAGGTTTAAGCAACACCGTTCGTGGAGCCATGGCCAATTGGTCAAAAAGTTTAGCCAACGAAGTGGGTCCCTTTGGAGTGACGGTGAACAACGTGCTTCCCGGATACACCGAGACCCCTCGACTTGAAAACTTGGTTAAAAAAGCTTCGGAAAAACAAAACATCAGTGAATCGCAAGTGATGGAAATGTGGAAGTCCACAATTCCACTTCGTCGTTTTGCCGATCCCAAAGAAACTGGAGATGTGATTGCCTTTTTGGCGTCTCCGGCGGCGGGATATATCAATGGAATCAATGTGCCCGTGGATGGGGGAAGGACAGCTTCGCTATGATGTTCGACGTATTTTTCTCAATTTGTCAGACCGAAGTAGACGGCTACATGCCTTCCGAAAAGGTGATGTTCGAAAACTTCTTTGATCAGGTCAAACTGGCTGATGAATTGAACTATGGAGTGGCCTGGATTGCCGAGACTCATTTGTCTTGCGAAATTCAAAAGACCGGAAGCCAACCGGTGATCCCTCATTTTAAAGGAGAGATCGGTCTGAATACGGATGTGCTGCAAATGGCCCATAAGATTTTTTCGATGACGAAAAACATCGAAGTGGGTTCGGCCATTCGAAACATTTTATGCAACGGTGGGCCTATTGCCCATGCGGAAGCGATTCGCACCTTTTTGGCGCTTCATGGTATGGATCCTCAAGAGAAGCGAAAACTTCAATTGGGTTTTGCTTCGGGGCGATTTGAATTTTCGAACCGCCCCTACGGAATCGTTCCGCGAAACGAAGTGGAAAAGGCCGCCTGGCCGGTGGTCAAAGGCAAGATCCTAAAAGAAGCCACGCAAATCTTTTTAAGACTTCTAAAAGGTGAAAAGTTATCCAGTGCAGATTTGCCCAAACAAACTTTAACCCCTGGAGATTTTCGAAGCGAAGAGGACTGGAAGAAGGTTCAAAAAGCTTTTGGAAGTCCTGTGGATGTGATTGTTTTGGAGCCGCGGTATCAATTTGAAAAAGTGGGTGTGATTCCCTTTGATGTGAATTTGGATCTTTTAAAATTGACCATTGGCACTCACGATCCCAATTTGCAAATCAAGGCCAATCAAATTTTGCCCGTGGGAGTTTTTAATTTGTCGATCACTCCACCGCATGTGATTGAAGAGACCCACAAGCGCATGGAAGAGCACTATCAGGGAGAGTGGAAAAGGTCCGACATGCCTCGAACGGCGATGATCTTTATGAATGACGACGAAGGTTTGAGTCGTGAAGAGAAGCGGGCCAAAGCCTTAGAGCAAGCGCAAAGTGCATGGGAAAACTATTGGAAAGCCATGGAGGGGACTTTGGACTCTTCAAAAGTAGAGCAAGCGGTAGGCAATGCTTTGGCAGGAAGTCCCGAAGATTTGGTGGAGCAAATTCGAGAGAAGTACCATCCAGAAGATCGCTTGATGCTGTGGTTTGACTTCAACAATCATGACAACGAAATGATCCAGCGAAACATGAGAAGTTTTGCCGAAAAAGTGCGCCCCCATTTGGAGGGATAGGTGATGAGAAGACTTTTAAATTTTATTGATGGTGAATTTCGTGAGCCCACATCAAACAAGTGGCTTGAAAAGCACAGTCCTTTAAACGACGAAGTGATTTATGAACTTCCCGACTCCGGAGAGATGGACGTGATTCAAGCCATTTCGTCTGCGGCAAAAGCTTTTGAAAAGTGGGCGGCCACTCCGGCAGAAGAGCGATCGCAGATTTTGAATCGCATTGCAGATTTGATTGATGAAAACATAGATGCCTTGGCCATGGCTGAATGTGAAGATGTGGGAAAACCCTTGTCTTTGGCGCGCAAACTGGATGTGCCCCGCGCGTCGCAGAACTTTCGATTTTTTGCCTCTAAGATCCTTCATAAGGTTGAGACGGCCTCGGACATGGACGGCCAAGCGGTGAACTACGTTTTAAGGCAACCCTTAGGAGTCGCGGGATTGATTGCTCCATGGAATTTGCCTTTGTACTTGATGACATGGAAAATTGCTCCGGCACTGGCTACGGGAAATGTGGCCGTATGCAAGCCCTCGGAGTTCACTTCGCAAAGTTGTTTTTTACTTGCAGATTTGATGGCGAGGGCAGGCCTTCCAAAAGGGGTTTGCAATTTTGTTTTTGGGCTGGGCGATCCTGTGGGCCGGACCTTGGTGGAACATCCTGGAGTGCCGTTGATTTCATTCACCGGTGGAACAAAAACCGGAGAGTTGGTTCAAAAACAGTCTTTGGGTCACTTTAAAAAGCTCTCACTGGAGCTTGGCGGAAAAAACGCGACGATTGTTCTGAAAGATGTGGATCTTAAAAAAGTGGTGCCGTCAATTTTGCGGGCTAGCTTTTTAAACCAAGGAGAGATCTGTCTTTGTGGCTCTCGCATTTTGGTTCAAGAAGATCTTTTTGAAGAGTTTTGCGAGGTCTTCGCTGAAGCGGCATCTCAGTTGGTGGTGGGTGATCCTCGAGAGGAGAACACCTTTATGGGGCCTTTGGTTTCAAAGGTTCACTATAAAAAGGTAAAATCCTTTGTGGAAATCGCGCGCAAAGAAGACGGTAAAGTTTTAACCGGTGGAGAGTTTCCTGAGAATTTGGGAGATGAATTTAAAAATGGATATTTCTTGCGGCCCACGGTGATTAAAGATCTGACTCAATGTTCGGAAATTCACCAGACCGAAATTTTTGGACCTGTAGTCACCGTGAACTCCTTTAAATATCTTCATGAAGGGGTGAAGTGGGCAAACACTTCACCTTATGGATTGTCGGCCAGTGTGTGGACCAAAGATTTGTCGAAGGCGCACAAGATGGCAAGGGATTTAAAAGTGGGAACGGTATGGGTGAACACCTGGTTGAAAAGAGATTTGCGCATGCCTTTTGGCGGACAAAAGGCCTCGGGCCTTGGCCGCGAAGGCGGTGAAGACTCCATTGATTTCTTCACTGAAAAGAAAACCGTCTGTATCGAATTTTAAGTTTAGGTGCCACGCACTTTTTGGTAGCGCAGGTGCAGCAAAATAGGAGGAGTGATGAAGGGAAAGATTGTTGCGGGATGTTTGGCGCCCCATCCACCACATTTGGTGTATGCGGAAAATCCAGAGCAAAATGAACCCCATGCAGAGTGTGGCTGGGAAAGCTTACGCTGGGCCTATGAACGTTTAAGAAAATCTTTGAGTGAAATTGAGTACGATGTCTTGGTGGTGCATTCTCCTCATTGGCGCACTCAAGCGGGCACCCACTTTTTAGGTGTGGAAAAATTCAAAAGCATATCTGTAGATCCGATTTTCCCTCATTTGTTTCGCTTTCACTACGACCTGACAGTAGATGTGGATCTTTCCAAAGCCATTCATGATCAGGCGCAAAAACGCGGCCTTGCAACCGAGATGATGAACAATCCGGATTTCCGCATTGATTACGGAACCATTGTTTCTTGCCACATGACCAATCCGGCTTGGGACAAACCTATTGTGGCCATATCCAGCACCGGTGGCGCTCGCTACTTCAATATGGAGGTTCAGCAAGCGTTAAGTTTCGAATTGGGCCAAGCGACCAGAGAAGCCATTGAGGCTTCTGGAAAAAGAGCCGTGCTTTTAAGTTCGAACTCTCTCAGTCACAGGCATTTTGTGAAAGAGCCCGACCTTCCCGAAGACATGAGTCACGAGCACATCAACAATCACAATCAGTATTTGTGGGACATGAAGGTCATCGACATGATGAGAAAAGGTCAAACCAAAGAGTTTGCCAAAATCATGTCGGATTTTACCGAACAGGCCACGGCCGAAACCGATGCGGGATCTTTAAGTTGGCTTTTGAGTGCGCTTGATTTTCCCGAGTATGAATCTAAGTTTCACGGTTATGGAACGGTGATTGGAACCGGCAATGCCGTTATGGAATGGAGGCCCTAATGTCTCAAACAACTTCACATAAAAATCTTTTGAAGGCCTTTGTCCTTCCGGGACTTCCCCATCTTCTTTTAGCGGCCGATAAAAACCCTGGTTGGAAGAAGGTTCGAAACAGTTTCGATCAGGTCAAAGCCAGCATTGATGAACTGAATCCGGATGTACTTTTGGTTTACTCCACCTATTGGCCCAGCATTTTGGGTCATCAGGTTCAAACTCGAGAAATGAGCGAGTGGACCCATGTGGATGATCAGTTTCATGCTTTGGGATCCATTCCTTACAAAATCAAAGGGGATAAAAAACTGGGTGAAAGCATTGTGAAAAATGCCAAAGCCCGCGGTCTTTATGCAAAGACGGTGGATTACAATGGCTTTCCTATTGATACAGGGTCTGTTGTGGTTCACGAGTTGATCAATAAAGACGCGCGAAGGCCCATGGTAATTGTTTCCAGCAATGTGTATTCCGATCGGGCCGAAACTGTGGTGTTTGGAAAAGCTGCAGTGGATGCATTGAACGAGCAAGGGAAAACGGCAGTTGCCATTGTGGTCACTTCTCTTTCGAATCGCTTGCACACCCGTGTTGTGGATCCCAAAGAGGATCACATTCACTCTTTAAAAGACCAAGAGTGGAACGAAAAATTTATGGAGTTTTTAGGAGAAGGGCGTCTGGAAGACGCATCTCAATTGTCCCGCCAGTTTCACAAAGAAGCGCGGGTTCACAAGGTGGCCAACTTCAAACCCTTTTGGTGGTTGTCTGCGGTGATGGGTGCAAACAATTTGTATGCCGGTGAAATTTTAAGTTATGCGCCGGTGTGCGGAACGGGAGCGGCGGTGATCAGGCTGACTCCGTCTAATAAGGCTGCCAGAGATTTGGAGTTTGATGAAAACGATCCGGAAAAATACTCGGGCGAAAGAAACGTGCTTGGCGGTGAAGACAAAGATTCCAACTTTGAAGGCGGTGAAGGTTTTCATCCTTCTTCAGGAATGAGAGCCGGGGACAGTGACGACACCTTCGGAAGGGCGCCTTAGAATGAAAGATCATATGAAGGATCCGGCGGAATTTCCAAAGGTCAAAGACATTTATCCTTCGTCGCCTTTGGGAGATGACATTCAAGGAGTTCCCACCGGCCGCGATGTGGAGTGGGTTCCCTTGGTGGATTACCGGCGAAATGGCGTCAGCGAGAATACGGTCCATGGAGCGGTGGCGTGGTGCTCGGGCAGTGATGTGTTTCATTCTTTTGGTGGAAATGTGCTTTGTTATGGTCGCTCTATGATGAAGCCTTTTTACATCAAGGTTTTTTCAAAAGAATTGGAAAACGAAACCGACTGGCGGCAAAAGGCCATCTCGGTGGCTTCTCACAATGGAACTTTTGAACACGTGGAAGTTTCGCAAAGTTTGCTCAGCGAGTCCGAGTGGGGATTGATGCAAACTCCTTTGGATCTTCCTTTGGTTCAATTTGGTCGTCAGGTCAGGCGGCCTCGCAGATGGTACAACAACTCCTCGGGCCATCATGCTGCAATTTTAAAAGGTTGCCGCCTTAAAGGTTGGTCTCGTGTGGGGTATACGCTGCCGTCCCACAAAGTTTACGAAGAGTTTTTGCAAGTGGTCCGCTCGTATTTGGGAGAGGATTACAATCCATTGCGTGTGGCCCGAGATGGTGATGGGCTTCCCACCGTTGCAATGACAGTAAAGCAGTTGGCTCAATGTTATGCCGGCCTTGTGAAGAACCGCAAAGAAGATTGGATCTGGGAAGCTATGGTGAAGAACCCGGATCTGGTTGGAGGCTTTAACCGGCTGGATACGACGGTGATGAAAAGTGGCCATGGCAAAGTGATTGCCAAAGAAGGAGCCGACGGACTTTTGGGACTTGGAATCGAGCATCCCGATTATCCTGAAGGGCTCGGAGTGGTGATCAAAATTGCTCATGGTTGGAACCCACAAGCCACCTGGTATGTGGCCCGTGGAATTTTGGGAGTGCTTGGAATTGAACTGCGAAATCCCTATCCACTGCGAAGGCAAAAGGCGTTTTTGGTTCCCGGCGTGGTGCCGGACAAATACATGGACACGCTGAAAACCATTCCCACTTGGGATGAGTGGGACCCAGACATTGACCGCTGGTACTGATTTAGTGATTTAGGTGCCACTCAGAAGATATCCGGCTTCAAAATCTGTAATCGATGCGTCAAAGGAGTGAAAGATGAAAGTTGAATCGAAAAAAGCACCGCCGCCCGTGGGTCCTTATCCTCACGCACGACGGGTTGGGGATTTTATCTTTGTTTCTGGAATGGGTCCTAGAAAGCCGGGCACCAAAGACATTCCCGGTGTGGAGTTGGATTCCAGCGGCAAGGTTCTTTCTCACGACATCGAGAAGCAAAGCCACTCGGTGATCGAAAACATCCGCGTGGTGTTGGAAGAAGCGGGTGCGTCCTTAAAGGACGTTGTGGATGTGCAGGTGTTTCTCACTCACATGGAAGAAGATTTTCAAAAGTTCAACGAAGTTTATGGTCATTACTTTAAAGAGATCGGCGCCACTCGCACGACCGTGGAAGTCCTGAGCCTTCCCACTCCCATTGCTGTGGAGTTAAAGGTCATTGCTCACAAACCACTTTAAGTTTTTTAATTCAGATCAAAGCCAAAAGTGAAGCATCAGCCACGCGGAATGGGTGGGACTTCCACCCGTGGCGTCGGTGGTGATCCGCTGATATTCGCCTTGAATTTCAAAATGGGGGATGGGGATCCACTGAACTCCCAAGCCCGGTCTTAAACTTTGAGTGCCATGATCTTTAAGTGAAGGCTGCTGAGCTTCGAAAACCACATAGGGCTTTACGCCTTGATAGACCTCGTACAAAACTCGAGACGCTGTAAAAATGCCCTCCACCCTATCACTGGGAGACGTGCTCAAGTGGGCCCGTTCGTAATCCCACTCGGTGACAACGCCCAAGTCATCAATAGGGGTCAAGACGGCAAAAACTCCCAAAAGGCTTCGGCGTTTTGTCGGGGACTCTCCAACAAGTAAGTTTCCGCCCAACTGGTTTTTACCTTTAAAGTAGTGGTTGTATCGAGTGTAAAAGCTTTTCTCTGAGGTTTGTTCTCGGGGGAGGTCAAAGCGCCCAAGGCTGGCCCCCACAAACAACTCTCCTTCGTCAAAAAACTGATCCAGTTCCAAGTTGTACATTTCGGTTTGAGAGCCAAAGCCGATGCCTTGTTCCGTCACGCGCGCGTGGTTGGGGTCATTCAGTCCATAAGACACGCGAAACTTTCCGGCACGTAAATAGGAATTTTCGCCGACTTTATGAATGATAAAATGACGTTCCGAAAGAAAGGTTCCTCGGTTTAGAGTTCCGTCGGGTCCTTCATTGGTTCCCACGGTTCCCACAAACCAAGTCGAGGCGTACTTGTAAGCCAATTCCAAATTTTGCTGCATCAAAAAGAATTTTCCCTGTCGAAGCTGATCATTTTCAAAATGTGTCTGCAGGGTGCGAATGTCGCCGCCCACTTTAAAGTTGTTCGTTTGCTTGATTGCTCCAAAAAGCGGGGCTTGAGATCCCTCCCACCCCCAAGTGCTCATCAGTTCTTTTGAAAGAGAGCGTCCGTAATCTGTAAGTAGGCCTCCGCCATTGGGAGAAACATGGCAGCTCATGCAATTGGCATAACCGTGACTCGAGTTTTCTAAATATCCAAATGCATGAGGAGAAAGAATTAAAAGCGCAAACAGGAAGGATCCTTTGAAAAAGATCCGTGTGCCAGTGAGTTTTAAAGAGTTTTGAAAAGTCATTTTTTACTTCAATTCCAAGGTGGGTGTTTCAGTTGAGGTTGATCGGATCTTTGGGGGCTCCGTCTTCAATCCATTTCAAGATCAGTTCTTTTTGCTTCGGGGTCAGATCTCGATCTAAAGGCATGGCATTGGTTTCGATTTGCTCTTTGATGTAAGGAACTTCAGATTTTACAAAATCATAGTTGGTGTAGGTCGAGTGGCAGTGAACACAGGTGGGTTCAAGCACTTCGGAAAAAACTTTTTGAAAACCGAGGAATTCAGGTTCCTGTGGTTCCTTTGGATCTTCGGGCTTTTTGGGATCTGGATTTCCAGGTTGGTAGTCGTCCGTTTTGGAAAATTCCGGTGCGCCAATTTCGATCCAAGTGTTTAGCAGGGCTTTTAAGTCATCGCTTAACGGCGGCGCATACTTCGGCATGAGATTGCTCTTTACGAGTTTTTGAATCTCTGTAAGCCGTTGATGGGTGGGTGCGTACTGTCCGCTCCAGTCTTTGTGACAGCTGAAGCAATAAGGTTCAAAAATCTTGGAGTTCACCACTTGGAAATCCAAATCCTTGAAGGATCCTTTCTCTAAAGGTGTGAGGGGAGGAGCATTTTTAAGTTCGTTGTAATTGCAGGATAGAATCACTTGTCCCATCAAAAACGTAAGGATCAGTTTTTTATATGGAATGTTCACTCTTCGCCCCCAAAGAAGATTCAGTTGTAGGACTTTTCCTTAGGTGAGATCAAATCCTCTTTTTGTCAGGCCCTCGGTTTAAAAAAAATGAGTTGGGGAGGGGTGAGGGAGGTTAGATCTTTGCTTCGCAGAGAGACTTATAAGCTATTGAATTTAGGTTGAAAAATGAAGATTCTTTGAGGCGGGGTCCCAGATTTTGCCCATCTTCTAAGCGGCAAAAAAGTGGTTGATGGCGAGGGGGAAAGTCCGTATATTCGGAGGTTCTTTGACACCACCATGCGGGGTGGTAGTTAAGTTGGTTATAACGCCTGCCTGTCACGCAGGAGGCCGCGGGTTCGAGTCCCGTCCACCCCGCCAATTATCTCTGCATCAAAATTAAGCAAAAAATCGAATCCCAGTCGGGATTCTTAACTAACTAAAATCTCAGAAGAAACCTAAGTATAGAAGAGACGATCTCAAGATAGATTGGTCTGCCCATTTACACAGCAATTCACTCCGATTGGCTAATCTTAGCCAAATTTTTTGGCTAGTTATTTTCAGTTTTTCGGTCCATTCCGGAGACATGGTTTACACTTTATACCGGAGACATCCTTTACACTTTTAGCAACCCAAAAGGATCCTCTACTGGTTCCACTCTTTTCGACTGATCGTCAAAATAACCTAAGTCATAATTTAAAAAACTAACTACCCAGATCCCATCTTCCATTTCCTTAATTCCCACTTCTTGTCCAGCAAAGGCTCGACTCAAGCTCACCTTGAGGCCGCGATCGCAGATCCGCCCACATTGGCTGACCAAAACGGTCTTATCATGAAGAGGATAGTGAAGCGGCTCAAGAGGCTTAAATGCTCTTGCCGAGGGCTTATAAATTTCTGAAGGATACTTGTTGCCGATCCCTTCATGGGGTCTCTCGGTATTAAACTCGTCGATAAATTTATCAAAAGACTCTTGTTGACCAATCAAGTTGTCTCTTGGCGGTCTTGTCGTCTCGAGTTTCAGTGTTAAATGCATTCTTTCATGTCTTCCATTTTCTTCTGGGTGGCCTGGACGGATTCGCTCAACATTAATCCCATGCCTCATCCACCACACAGAGAGTTTTGATAAATTATAAAATGCTTGAGCACTTGCAAAGGGAACCCCATTGTCCGTTCGGATCGAGTCTGGAAGGCCAAACTCTTTAAAAGCTCGCTCAAAGATTTCAAATGCAAATTCTTCTTTTGTTGAGGCCAGAGCTTCGCAAGTTAATAAGTATCTTGTAGCGTAGTCAGTGATCGTTAATGGGTAACAGTACTGTTTATTGCCAAGCATGAACTCGCCCTTGTAATCAGCGCACCAGAGCTGGTTTGGCAGTGTCACATGCGTTAAGGTCGTGCCGCTGGCTTTAAACCTTTTTCGACCTTGCCTATGTTTCACCAATCCATTTCGATCCAGAACGGCGTGGACTGTGCTTCGTGCTGGAGGTCGAACATCGGGATACTTCTTTATGATTTTCTCCCGAATTTTAGGAGCCCCCCAATTTGGATATTCTCTTTTCAAATCTAAAATCAATGCTTCAACCGCTATGGGAAGTTTATTGGCATACCGGTGTGGGGTTCGCTTTTGCTCAACCAAAGCCATCTGGCCCATCATCTTGTACCGCTCTATGAGCTTATGGCCCGTAGTTCTTGAAACTCCAAACTCACGGCACAAGGGAGCTATTTTCTCTCCTTCAAGATACCTAGCTATAAATTTAAGCTTTTCATCCATCTTATTACACTCCATCCAACTCATTGGAATTCCTCCTGAATTGGAAAAGTGTAAACTATGTCTCCGGTATAAACTGTTCAGTATGTCTCAGGACGGACA
>MDTC01024004.1_pt1 | contig 12044 bp, 13 predicted proteins | sample 811181 | NCBI WGS metagenome assembly MDTC01 (sample SAMN05326644, study PRJNA326480) | marine metagenome | isolation source: seawater | place: Pacific Ocean: North | collected 2011
AGGCGAGCAGACGGGCGTCCAGGGTTGCCATCAGCACGGAATCTCCGCTGATGGCCACGCCTCGATTGATCGGACCACAGCAAATCCGAAGGTCATCCGGTTGGGCATGGTCATATCGCCAGATCAACTCGCCGGTCGTTGCAGCCAGAGCGAATAGCCGATTGTAAGAGGAGGTCACATACATGACACCATCGTAAACGACAGGGGAGACTTCGAACTGCCCCAATGTACCGGTTGGGAAGGCCCACGCAACGCGGAGATTCGGCACGGCCTCGGGGGTCAGTCGCGTAATTGGGCTATGTCGATGATTGGCATAATCGCCGCCATACTGGATCCATCGATTCGCTACCCGGTTTCCGGCGACCAGCATGGACGGCGAAACAGGCCCGGCATCCATTCCCGAGAGGTCTTCGTTAGTCCAATGGGTTGGTAGAGGCGGTGCTGCTGCCTCCACCGGGTCCACACCAGCGGTGGGACTGGAGGGTTCACTCGGGCTGGAAGCGGGTTGCGGATCGCTGCATCCTTGCACAGTCAGAAGCAAACAAAGACTCAGCATTACTGGGCGTAGTAGATTCATTGCAGTTCCCTCTAAGAGTTCACAACAGGTTTTTGTTCATCGCTAACGAGTATAACCGGCCGGAACGGACACTGACTGCTTCTGACCGGCAGCATTCAATAGCGTCGTGTTTATAACTTCAGAAGCTGTTCGCCACGATTCTAAAGAGCGAACTATACTATTTGCGCCAGTATATTGTATATTCCTTATGTGGCCGATTGCGTATTCCATACGTTTGGGGATTGGCATAGTGCAGACAGAGCTGCTAACACCACTGAACAGCCCTTGAGTATGGACGATCACGGGCAGTCAGATTGGCAAATACGTTACGAGGCAGATAATGGCGCGATCAGAACATCATCCTGATGGGCTCATTCATTACAATCCTCAGCTCAGTTGGCGCGGCTACACGCTATTCACTGCCAATTACAATACCGCGCTGTTGATGGACATGGAAGGCCGAATTGTACATCGGTGGCAATACCAGAAGGGAATCACCAACGCTGAACTCCTCCCCAATGGCAATTTGATGGCCCTCGCCATGCCCTCCGAGAATGTCGAGGGACAGCGTGGTCTGAACGGCCAAGCCGCTTCCTGTTTCGAATTGGATTGGGATGGCAACCTGGTGTGGGAGTATGAAGACCCATGGATGCACCATGACTTTCAGCGCATGCCCAATGGCAACACGCTGATCGTGAAATGGGAACCGATGCCCCGTGGCATGGTTCGAAAGGTCAAAGGAGGATATAACGCCGATGGCGATGATCCCAAGCATATGTTGGGGGATACGGTCCTTGAAGTGACCCCGGACGGCGTAATCAAGAAGCACTGGAAGTCCTGGCATCACTTCGATACAGCCACTGAAGTGATCTGCCCATTGGACCACAGGATGGAATGGACCCATTGCAATTCCATCTCGTTGAGCCCCAAAGGTGACTGGCTGATGAGCTTTCGTCGAACCAGCACGATCGCGGAGATCAGCGCTCGCACTGGAAAAGTAAAATGGAAGTGGGGGGATGGCACGACAGGACATCAGCACGATGCGAAATATACACCCCAGGGAACCATCACTATCTTTGACAATGGCATCCACCGTCGCGGCATCGACTACTCGCGTGCCTTGGAAATTGACGCCAAGACCCGCAAGATCCTCTGGCAATACACGGATAATCCCCCTTTCTCTTTCTACTCCTTGATGGGGGGCAGCGTCGACAGACTACCCAATGGCAACACCCTGATCTGCGAAACGGCCAAGGGTCAGTTCTTCGAGGTCACTCTCGATAAGAAGGTCGTCTGGGAATATATCAATCCGTTCTTTGTCAGCAATCCCCGCGTGGGTGGGCGCATGAACCTGGTATTCCGTGCCCATCGCTACGGTCTTGAGCATGCCGCCTTTGCCGACAGGGATCTGGATCCTGACCGATACAAGAACTTGAACCGGCTCTATCCAGCCTGATTAGCGACCTGAGCCCGAGGCGTTCTCTTCAATCTTGTCAAGACGGTCCTCGATGGTCTTGCTGTCCAGCCACAGGCCACGGGACATTACCCCGGCAATCAGTCGCGTGTTGTTGATGTCGTCGAGTGGATTGGCATGCATCAGGATAAGGTCAGCCTGATTTCCCGGTGCAATCACGCCGAGCGCTTTCGATCCCTGCAGGTAAGTTCCAATATTGCGGGTGCCTGATGCCAGCACTTCTGCAGTCGTCATACCTGCAGCAACCATGGCAGCCATTTCGCGATGGATGGAAAAGCCCGGCACGCTGAACGCCTGAGGAGAGTCGGAACCCAGCAGGATGCCAGCGCCTTCGTCGTTCAAGACCTTGAGCAGAACGCTTCGAGCGGCTGAATACGCCTGCAGTTCTTTGCGTCGCGCCGAACTGTCCGGGTGTGATCTCTGCTGGCGACGGTACCAGTTATCTACCTGGGTCTTAGGCCAGTATCTTAATTCATCCCACCTAATTACCTCGTTAGGATCGCTTAGTCCAATAATATGATCCCAGACAACCAGGGTCGGCACGATCCAGGCTCCGCTGCTTTTAGTTTGCTGCGCCCAGTGAGTCATCTCTGTCATCACATAGGCCTTTGCCGGAAAGTCCAGCTGCTCGAGATAGCCGTCGATATGATCGAAGGTATGCTGCCCCATCTGTAGCGCGTGTTTGAGACCCACTGCCTGCGGTACGTGACCCGCAAATCGAATACCCAGTCGGTGAGCGGTTTCGGCCATGGCGTCATACTCGGCTGTTGTCAGTCCTGGCAGCACTTTCAGCAGATCCCAGCCTTCGTTGAACTGTTGGACCACCCGCCTGCTGGCTTGTTTTGGTGAAGATATTGAACCGCCCGTAAAACCGGGGCCCGCCAGATAGAGATTCGGACCAGCTACCTCTCCATTTTGAATCATCTCCCGTAACTCAAACTGTCCCCCGCCGCCGAGCATACCTCTGACTGTAGTCACACCGTTAGCGAGGTATAGAAACAACATGTCCGTAACGTACTGACTGGAAGGAATTCCATTAGGTAGCTGCATATGTCCATGCATTTCGGCGAGGCCAGGCGTCAGGTACTTGCCTTTGGCGTCGATGCGCCGTGTTCCTTCGGGCAGCTTGAGCTGATCACTTCGTGCAACTTCAAAAATCAGTTCGTTCCTAACGAGCACTGTGTGGCCGAAGAGAATTCGGTCATCGACCATGGAGATGACGTTGGCATCTACAAATGCTGTGAACGTCTCTGCCAGCGCGCTGGCTTGGCCAAGTAACAGGATGAATAGTAGGACGCTGATTCTAGTCACGTTGAGTCATTCCTTTGAGATGAATCTTCGGCGGTGAATCGGCAATATGATACGAAAGGTTTGGTAGGTCAAGAGGCTTAGATACTCCACGGCTGCCCTTGGACCAACGCAGATCAGGTGGTAGGCTGGCTCTGTCAATTGGTCCTTCAACCTGAGGAAGGAAAATGAAAATCCAAAAATTATCCTGGGCCGCACTTCTGCTGCTCTCCTATATCGTTCCCACCTACGCAGAAAGGAGCGCCCGGACGGAACTCCTACTGTCCGTAAAAGAAGTCATGACTGCAATTGTCGTCCCCATGACGAATATCATCTGGCGAGCGCAAGACATTCAGACGGATGCCCAATGGCAGGAGTTGGAGAATGCAGCGACAGCAATCATCGCAGCCGGAAACTTGACGGCACGAGGTGGCACCGGATCGAATGACGACAGTTGGGCCAGTGAAACCGATTGGCAACAGTACAACAGTGACATGATCTCAGCGGCCAGGCACGCGATCACGGCGATCAAGAATAAAGACATCGACGCTTTGTCCGAAGTGGGGAACAATCTCCTCTATCCTCCCTGCGAGAATTGTCACGCCAAATACTTACAGCAATAAGCATCTCTTGAGCGCACGTCTGTCTCCTAAGTGGCAAGACCGGGCGTTCTGAACCAATCTCTAAATAGCTTGAGATCGATCGGACATCAAAGAACTGCATTTGATAAATAAAGGTGTTTCGCGCTAGAATAACTGGCAAGCGCTGAGGACGCTTCGTGGCCTGCGGAAAGGACTTAGTCCACCTCCTTCGATTTTGTGACAGATCACCTTCTTTTCTGTCCGTGAGTGCAGGTCCCGGACACAGTCGAAAGGAAGGTCATCATGACTCGTGTGCTACCACCTCAGCCCGACCTCGATCATCTCAAGAACGAGGCCAAATCTTTACATAAAACGCATTCTCAGCGCGAAGCCAAAGTCTGTCATTTGCTGCGTCGCTTGCATCGATTTGTCGACGCCACCGACGAGGAAATCTTTTTGGCCGACGTGTCTTTGACGGATGTCCAATTCGCGCTGGCGATGGACTACGGCTTCGATAGCTGGAAATCATTGAGACAAGCTGTGTTAGGTGCTAAGACAGTAAGGGCTCATATACCTCGTGCGCTGACAGATGACATTAGGATCAATCTGTTGCCCTGGCGAGAAGAACTACAGGAAAAGAGAAAGAAGGGTATCTCGGAGAAGGTGTCGAAAACCGTGTTGGGGCTTGACATAAGCTCCACCAGCGTCAAATTGCTTGAGCTGAGTAAGTCAGGTTCGACTTTTCGAGTCGAGAGTTGCGATGTCGAATCGCTGCCGGGTCAAGCCGTAGTCGAAAAGGAAATCAGCGATATTGAAGTGGTTGGTGAAACCATCGCGCGACTGATACAGCGTTCCAACACCCAAGTAACGGACGTTGCAGTTGCAGTCGCTGGATCCGGTCTGATTACCAAGACCATCGAGATGCCTGCTGTTATGGGCGAGGACGAGCGGTACAGTCAGATCGTCAAGGAGGCGGACCGGTACATTCCACTCCCTTTGGATCAGGTTGTATTGGATTTTGAAGTTCAGCGTACATCGCCCGGTAATAAAGAACAGGTCGAGGTCCTGCTGGCGGCCTGTCGACGTGAATACGTTGAGATGCGGCAGGAGGCCGTCAAACTTGGCGGGCTGACCGCGAAAGTCGTTGATATCGAAGGGCATTGCATACGGAGAGCGTATCAACTGATCGCCGAACAACTCGGTGACGAGCCAAAGGAGGTCGTTGCGATCGTCGACGGTGGTGCCACCATGACCACGCTGACCATTCTGACAGACGCATCGACGCCTTTTATTCGAGAGAAACTTTTTGGCGGCAGACAGCTAACGGATGAGATCCAGCGTCGGTATCCCCGATCATTTCAAGAAGCGGAGTTGGCTAAGAAACAAGGTGGTTTACCTGACGACTACGAAGAGGAAGTATTGAAGCCTTTCAAACAAGCTTTGGTCCAGCAGGTGATGAGAACCCTGCAGTTCTTTTATTCAGTGAGTCGATATAGCACGGTTGATCAGATCGTTCTGACCGGCGGATCGTCATCCATCGATGGAATTGCGGATTTGATGACCTCTGAATCGGGCATTCCAACGATGTGCGCCAATCCCGTTATGGGAATGGCGTCGTCATCGGCTGTCAACGCCACGGTGCTGGCAGAGGCCGCTCCTGCGTTGATGATGGCTTGTGGTCTTGCCATGAGAAGCTTTGATTGACGTGTGATCGTGCTGACTGTGACTAGTGGGTCAGAGCATAAACTAGATAGTTAATGCCCAATTGATAGGCGAGATTGGCATATTCAGTAGGATAGTCAGGATGGTAGGTGTGTTCCCAGCCGTCGCCTATATCTGAATTCCAGTTGATCAACACCATGACTCTGCCGTGGTCGTCGAGGATTACATGATTGCTAGCCTCGGCTACATCCTCTTCCGGGTAGTTGTACCTGTTCCCCACAGCCGGGATCATTTGCGGCCCATCTATGTCATAGAAACTGTGAAATATAGGATGATCACTATGCAGTTCCTGCATTTTCCGATCCGGGAAGACTCTTGAGAAGGTTCGGTAGAACCTTTCCCACTCATAGGTACCCCAAAAATCATCGATAAAAAGAAAGCCTCCGCGTAGCAGGAATTCTCTGAGGTTTTCGATTTCTTTGTCGCTGAGAACGATTCCGCCACTCTGACCCATTTCCAGGCCATAGATGAATGGATAGCTGAATATGCGGTCATCATCCAGACGCAAGACGACCGGTTCCGGATCTGCTCTTATGCTGGTGAGACGAATCACGCCGCGTAGAAAATTCAGATCGGCGGCCGGGTGGTCGATACTCCAGCTTCCATAACGGTAGCTGTAATATCCGGTCGCAGCCGTATCGTATTGCAGTCTTACAAACGTGAAATCGTGTTCCGAGGCAGGCTCGTCCTGAGCGACGGCATGCAGACTGCCAATGCAGAGTAGGATCATCAGCAGGGCGGTGAATGATCTCATCCTATCCCGATTGAAGTTGCCTTCTCGGCCCACCGTTCTTCCTCTTTTACTCGCTCGCCACCAAAGCGCCAGCTGAATCGGCATGCGACTGTGCCTTTCACCTGTCCCAAGTTTACTTGTTCTGCCAGCAGAAATAAGGCAAATTCCAACCGATAGCCAATCGAATCAGATCGACTGGCGGCGCTAACACGCTAAGTGATTGATATTTATGGATAGTCTTGCCAACAAACGGCCAATATGCGTGTCCAGAAATGCCAGTCAGTGCTTTCGGTTAGTGCACGTGTCGGCATTCGCTGCAGATAGAGTACCGTGGAACATCAGCATATCACGCCACGCTCGTTTTGCGCTGAGCACGCCATTCGGACCATAGGTCTGTTTCGGCCGTTTGCCGGACGAGCGGCGAAATTCAGAGGTTCGTCTAGTCTGGCCTGCCCGGATCCAGCGTTTTGTCCCGCGATTCTTCCTGGGCCTCTAGCCAGGCACGCGCTTCCTCCATGAAAAGAAAGCTCTTCGTGGTCGAACCCCTATTAGCCGCGACAGTGTCAATGAACGGCAAGGCCTGATCGCCCGGACGATAGACAATGGCCACAGCGATACCGCGCATTTCTTCAGGAACTTCTGCACCAAAACTAAAGGTCTCCGTGATACTGGTCTTGGATTCTTGATCCCGTCCATCAATGATCACCCTCGTGACGCCTTCCTGTTGGCAGAATTCAACAATCCTCTTTCTGTTTTTTCTCCTGTCTTCCAGCGTGATAAGGACCTTGCCAATGGAAAACAGCGATACGCGTATCGGGAATAACACTCAGCGTGTATTTCATGTCCAATTCTCCGCGTACGCAACGGTCGGTGGGTGGAGCTATTTTACCCGCGCTTGGCATCTTTCCAAAACGGCATCATGGGCGTGTGTGTGCCCCAGCCTGCCAGTTTAGTAACCCTGATAACTGTGTGGTTATGTTGGCTCACTGGCTGAGGCAGGTCCGAGAGCTAGAATTGGTCGGCCCAGAACGCAGAGGCAATTATGGAGCCGCTGTGCCATCTAAAGCGCCGCTTACCCCTCATAAGCTGACAGGGAGAATAAGGGGATCCGGACGAGCAATAGCGTCGCAGTCGACCCGAAGCGGCCCGAGCCTTAACTGATGGGTCGACAAGATACTCCATCATCTTGGCCAGATTGGCCCATTTCACACGCAACAAAATGCGGCCGTCGAATCTCAATGTGCTTTGACATCTTTCGCATACGTTGTTTATTCTTCTGCCCCACGCTCTTGTGCAGTAGGATAGGCTGAATGTTGAAATCGAGGCTGTTTGCCATATGCCAAGTTTGAAGTCATGGACAGGCAGAGAAATACTGGTAGCTGCATGTATAGTGTCTGCTGACAATTGTAGCTAGATATTTTGAGGTGCTTGCAGTCATTGAAGAGCAACGCATCTGGCAAAGGGTCAGAGCGCCCGATTTGGCAGACGAAGTCACCTTGTTCATCATCGACGATCGGTTCTACAAAGACTATGAAGCATTCCCGTTGCGACGGCTCGATGTCGCTCGCATGGCTGCCAATCTGAAGCTGCTGGGGGCCAGAGTCACCGCGATTAATTTCCTGTACGACCTGCCAAGCTCGATAACAGGCGAAGATGAAGAAGCGGCTGCGTTGTTCAGAGAAGCTGGCAATGTCGTTCTGTCATCAGTCTACGAGCGTCAAGAAGGTCATGAGATCCGTTTTTACCATCCTTACAAACCGTATGCAGAGGTAACGTCCTGGGGTTACCTTAATTTACCGTCAGCAAGCTCGTTGGTTGAGACACTGTCACGGCAGTATCTTCTTGAAGCTGATCATTATGAAAACGAATGGCCGATGCCGGTTCAGGTTGTGGCAAAGTACCTGGAAACCCAGCCGAGCATGAACCCGGGATTCTTAAGTATTGGTGATAAGATCAACGTTCCGGTCGATCGATCAGCATCGATTCTGATCGACTATCCTGACATAAGAATGGCCGGTGCCCGCATCGTCTCGGCCTGGGACATCCTGCACCTCGATGAAGTCGACGACATTCGAAAACAGCAATTACGGAATCTGGCAGACGATCGCATCGTAATGCTGGGTGATGCATCCATGATGTCGCAGAACTATTTCCATACGCCTATCGGGACCCTGTTCGGGATCGAGATTGTCGCCTCCATCGTGTCTTCGTTGCTGCACAGCAATCTACGGACCGCCCCTTTCTGGCTCGATTCTGTACAATCGATATTGATGATCACTTTGGTCATTGGGATATGGCGCCATCAGCCGCGCCGACGAAGGCTGTGGATGACCGGGGGCGTGTATGTCGCTTGGATCATATCCATCGGTTGCCTTTATGTATTCAACGGATTAGCGCTATCAATATCGTACGGCCTGATGGCCGGAATCTTGAGCATAGTATTCTTGAAACCGGGGCATACGACCAGAGATTCATCCAATACCAAACAGAAACCGGTCGTATTCATAAGCCATGCCTCTGAAGACCAGCCTTTCGTCGGCGAGCACATCGTTGATTTTCTACGAGAGAACGGCATCGAGCCCTGGTATTCCCAAGAAGCCATTCGCTTGGCAACCGATTGGGAACGCAGCATCGTCAAGGGATTGAAAGAGTGCGACTGGTTTATGCTTGTGTTATCACCCAATGCAATCAACTCAGAATGGGTTAAGGATGAGCTGTTCTGGGCGATCGAAAATCGACCCGATCATGTCATCCCAGTATTAATCTCTGAGTGCAATCCGCAAGACCTGCACATTCGCCTGAACCGCCTGCAGTTTATTGACTTCGCCAAGGATATTGATGCGTCCCAACAAGAGATTCTGGGATTCTTGGATGATGTGATGAAACAGACCGACACTCGATCGGCAGACGATCATTCGACAGACGGTCCAATAGAAGAATCCCAAAACCAATAGATTGAATCAGACAGTCTACTCACCGTCTGCTATCCTCTTGATTGGCCGATATGGCCGTTTCTACCAGATTGGGATTTTGTCATAAGGACCAACACAACCACCGCAGATCATTCCAAAGCAGACAGGACGCAGAATGAGCTTGGGACTACCTGATCGGCCTACCCATGCGATTATGGATGCGGATTCCTATACCACCTTCACTGCTGGCATTGCCAGCAATCTAGGTCTCCCGATCTACAACTTCAAACAACCAGAAGTCACCCGATGCGAGCGCCTCACGTAACTGCTCAACTTTGAAATCAGGATCGGCCCCGCCACCATACTTCTTCGCATTGATCGTCATGATCTGCAGGAGCTGAGGATGCGCCATCAAACGGGCCAGACGCTGCTCATACAGCTTGCCATCGACTCTCAGGATAATTCTGTCGTCCGTCAGAAGATGGTGCGGCCACTGTTTCCATATCTTGCCGTAGCCGGTATTCATGTAGCCACTTATGATATATAGCCGCTGCTCGAAGACAACCAGCCAGACTATTCGTGACGTATCAGGTTCCATGGTTTGAAACTCGATTTCCATCCGATCTGTCAGGAAACTCCAGTCATCTGGGGCCTCAGCCAACTCACCCGTTTTGAAAGGACCACCGGACACGATTTCAAGCGGCCCGTCATGGAAACGCATGCCAAAGAGGAAGACGGAGATCCCCAGCGCAAGCACAACAATGATGATCCCAAGCCACTTCAAAAAACCCAGCATTCTCAGCGTCTCCACTTTATTCTTCGGGAGCATAACGCCTCTTGCTGGCGAGATGAATCTGATTCGGGATCAATTCGAACACATACATGAAGGATTGCACTGGCAACGCTGGTGCCGAAGCCCAGAACAGATCGGTGCATGGCAAATGGCATCTATACGCCAAAAGACCCTTCTCTGGTCCCGCTGCTGTACTTGAATATCTTTCTCGTTACACTCATCGGGTCGCCATAGCAGCGATGATCTTCTTCTCTTGATGGGATCACTCATACTCTCTAGTTCCAGGGTCATGCACGAAAGTTCAGGGGCCAGAGAAGCTGCTCTTCCTACAGTGGCTGCTTTCATCAGATAATCAAAGCTCGTCTTCGGTTGGGTGCCAGGACCGGTCCTTTCGCGAGCCATCACAGAACGACCGGTATCAGCACATGCCGTGATTCATGTGGCAAGAGGGTTCCGTGACGAATCTGGTTGATTGGTTGTAAACGGTAGAATATGCCAAGAGCATCAGGTCGAGCAGGAACCCGGTTACCAGAGCTGGCTTACCAACGTCGGTCTTGACCCCACATGAGCCAAGAAGCAACTGATCAGCTCAACCAGGTCTCTCATGTGACAGGCGCTGGAACTGTCGGAATGGGTAGGCTGTTCCCAGGAGGTCCGGCTATGGGAACCGTGTGGATGGGCGATCAAGAAGTAAAGGTAGAGGAGTCAGCCAGACAATTAGCGAATGATGTCGATGGCTGAATGATTTGCTGCAGGACATTCGAAGGGAGCTGGTTGTTAAGCTGGTGCTGCGTGGATTGGTTGATTACCAACCACGTTTAGTCACCAGCAGTTGCGGGGTGCCAACGGTTTCGCAGTCATCAATCCGGCGCAAATCGGTATTCGAGTGTTCTCCCATCGGACGTGCCATGGCTCTCAAATTCAACGGATATAACCCCGTGCGCAGGACCATTCGCTGCTAAGTACCCCGCCCGAGTAACCTTCCACTCCATGGGGAGAGAGGTCAGTGTCTCGCCTCGGTCGTCGATGCGAACTAGCGTGCCGCTCCCGAAGAACATTGAGCGGACATCATCCTCTGCCACTCGTACCAAGAGTCTTCTCGATGGCCGCCGGCGTGCCACTTTGCGTTCTTCTTCAGCGACTTGATCTTCAACTTGCTCTACCATCGGTATGGCCCCTCCGTGAAAAAACCAATCCCTCAAAGCGGTAGGTGTGCTAACGGTTTTATCAGTCGTGTGTTGTAAAGTAGTATTGCCGTGTGGGGTGACCAGGCAGTGTTCCACCGTTCGGGTCGGGGCAGCTAAAGACACAGGTGATCCGATTGAACGTTGGCTCGTAAGTCGACTCTGTAATCGCCCATTCTGGCGGCATCTGTGTCAGTATCTCCAGTTCGGCGTCGTCGGGAACTAGCTCGCCGCTGCCAAAAAACAGCGATCCAATATCATCCGCCAAAATGTGTACTTCGATTCTCAGTGCCATTGGTCCTCTCCTTAGTGAAATCTAACGAGTGGCCGCCGCGACCCGTTTCCAGTGTTGGCGCAAATGTGCCCGTTTGCGTAGCGGTGCGCCTCCATGCAGGTCCATTTTAGACTATAGGGTGCCGGCTTCAATATGCAGGTCGAAATCTGTGGGGATTGGCTTCAGGAATAATGGAATATCCTAAGTGGGCCGTTGGCAGCAGTTCGTAAGCCATTGATTGTCGCCAAGCAAAATCTTATCCTGTGAATCAGGTCGATTCTACAGATAAAGAGGAATGGGTAATGCCCGAGCTTGATGATAGCGAACGCAACGAGCTTCAGAACACAGTTGCCCGCTTGCTCGCGGATCGCAGCAGCGAATCGGATGTGCGCAAGACCATGGAGACAGAGACGGGTTTCGATCCGGCCCTTTGGCAATTGCTCGCCGAAATGGGCATTGTCGGATTGCTGATCGATGAGCAGTTCGGTGGCTATGGTGCCGGTGCGATGGAAATAGAGCGCGTGATGG
>MDTC01044658.1_pt1 | contig 12042 bp, 5 predicted proteins | sample 811181 | NCBI WGS metagenome assembly MDTC01 (sample SAMN05326644, study PRJNA326480) | marine metagenome | isolation source: seawater | place: Pacific Ocean: North | collected 2011
AGTTCGATTACAAATCGATGGTACAGAAGCGATAACTCAGATTCTTGCGAGAGGTGCTGATGTACATACAGCTCTTGGCCTGGACCTTGATGGAAACGATTTGGCACAAGTTGCTACAACAACCTATTCCAACGGGGTGACAGAACTTTCAATCTTCAAGAGTCTTGAAGATCAATCGACTGGACGTATTTCACCAAATTCAGATGCAGTCTACGAACTTTATCCAGATGCTGAAGAAGGAACTATTCTATCAGCCGACATAAACGGCGATGGTTTTGATGATGTAATCATGGCTCAACCGACAGCCTCGAGCAATGGCCTGACAGCAAACGGTCGTGTAGCAACCGTCTTTGGAAGTGCAACCGGTTTGGACATAGGCAACGCTCATGTGATTGCTGGCGTTCAGAACGCAGAGAGTTTCGGCAGCGATATTGCAGTGGGAGATTTCAAGGCTAATGGGAATTCTCAACTTGTGGTTGGTTCTTCTGGATTCGATAACACGTCTCGTGTAGGAGAACTAAACCATGGTCGTATCGCAATGTATGAATGGAGTGCAGAGTCTCAAACAGGTTATGATTTGATTTGGAATGCTTCTGCTGGACACGAAGAAATGCTTGGCGCATCACTTTCTGTTATCGACAGCATGTATGGCAACTCACATTCTGATCTCGTTGCGCTTCAATCGAATTGGACAAATGGGGCAGAATCTAACGGAAGGCTTTCTGTTTTCGCTGGAACACAATCTGGATTTGTTTGGGAATCAAACATCACAGAATCAACAGATGGGCCATATTTCGGACGCTCAATGTCAAGTGGAGGAGATTTGAACGGCGATGGATACGGTGATTTTGTCGTCTCCAACACAGGTTCAGAATCATCTCCAACTGGGTATTCAGCAATTGAGGTGTTTTATGGCTCTGCATCCGGCTTTTCTTCAACTCCAAATAAAGAAATCCAAGTACTATCCCAAGGAAGAATGTTTGGAACTGTGGTCGAAATCATTGATGATATCAACAATGATGGAATGGATGAACTGATTCTCCAGGAATTAGCCCCTCTTGGAGGTGCAATTCTTTCAGGAAAAGTTCACCTTTTCAACGGCGCTCCGATGGAGAATTTTACTTCAACAGCAAATTGGACCAGTGAGGGGAGTATGAACCAACGACTTGGATGGATGTTTGAAAGTGTTGGAGATATCAATGATGATGGATATATGGACACTATGATTGGTTCAAGTTCTGGTTTTACGCCATCGGGGCTTCTTGAATTGTATCTCGGATCCTCAAATGGTCTTCAAACCCCTCCTGAAGTTATTCAAACCGGAGCTCAGTCACAACATCTAGGATTGATTACTGCGGGTAACTTTGATTCCAATGCGGATGGTTCAATCGAATTGCTCTACACTGTTAGGAATCTATCGAGGGGAACCACATACGGAGTAGATGTTGTTGTGGTATCTAAACAAGATTTCGATTTGAGCACCTTCACATTCGCTGGAGAGATGAGCGAATTGCGCCTCGCAACAGCTGACCGTGGAGAGACTGCAATGGTCTTCGCCCTCGACAAAAATCAACTGGATGGAGAAAAATTATTGATTCACCTTGAACACGTTGGAGATGGTTCTCCAGGCGGTTCATGGGTTTCTGAGCAAATGCAGGAATCTCATATCTCAAGCATCCACTTTGAATCATCAGCATCTGGAAAACCATACTTGCTTTACTACGACACTGGCTTGGAAGGTGATCTCATAAATTCCCAAACAAGCGAACTCTCAGGTTTCTTATTCAGAACATCAACTGCTTGGACAGCCCTTCATCAAGATATTCGTACGCTAAGTGAATTTGGAACCAACCCTGCTTCAGCAGTTGACGCTAACGGCGATCTACACGTTGTGTATTCTCATGCTACAATCTCGAAATTATACTACAGTACCGAGGACTCCTCAAAACCGGATGGATGGTCGGGCGATGAACTTGGTACCGCAAATCTCACCACATCACCATCCTTGTGGTTCGAAGGTTCAGAGATGCACATTGTTAACAGAGATTCAGAATTAAACCGAATTCAACACATCGTTAAGACACAAGCAGGTTTCCAAACATCGACAATCGTTGCCTCTGGCATGGCAGTAGGAGAAGAAGCTGTAACAACACAACTCTGGAACGGGACCTCCATGCTTGCAACAACTGTTGACAACAACGGAGCCTTTGAGTTACAAGTCATTAACATCGACGCTGGCTTATCTGAAACTCTGGTTGATTTCATCGATGGAGATTCAGAGCTTTCGATGTGTTCTGCTCCCGATGGTGATCTCATTGTAGCCTCAATAGATTCTAATAATTTCTTCAGAGTACATGAGCGAAACAATTCCTCCATGGCATGGAGAAACGTCACTCAATCTGAGATTGGAGTAGGGCATCTCAGCCAAGTGAATGGTTCACCTGACCTTTCTTGTGCAAGCCACGGAGATTCATTGTATGTTGCAGTCCGAGGGCTTGAGCACCCTCTGTATGAGCGCCAATCAACCCTTACTGCAGGAAACAATTCGTGGATCAATTCAGTTGACGATACAATGGGTAATCTACAGGCTAGTGATAACGGAAGTTGGGATCTAGTTTCAACCGCTTCAGGTCTCGTCCTGTTTACTTCCACGCCAACGACGGAAACGCTTCGAATCAATATCATGAATCCGATAAACAACACACTTTCAACTAAGAATGATGTATTAGAATGGTCGAGTCATGAAATGAAGAATGTCTATACGAATGAGAACTTCTCTTCCTTAATTGATTCAAACGGAACAATTGTGCTCTCATACTTCGATACTCTGGACGAGGATGTTGACATGCTACGCCTTTACCTCGATTCTGATAGAGACATGATTTTTGATTCACTCGATGCTTTACCACAAACTGGAGATCAATGGGCTGACGGTGATTCAGATGGTTTCGGGGACAATCCAAACGGTCCATTGTCGGATGAATGCCCTAGTGATAGTGGGCCATCTGATTACTTCGTACAAGGCTGTGTGGATTATGATGATGATGGATTTGCCGACAGCATAGATGCTTGTCCCAACAATGCAGGTCGTTCAATTCATGACCGATATGGATGTCCAGATTATGACGAAGATGGCTGGTCAAACAACGATGGAACATGGATTTACGGCGATCGTTATCAACAAAATTGGAAGCAAGTACAAGACAGCGACGGTGATGGTGTAGGCGATAATTACGGCCCAGATTGCTGTGATGCTATCTTTGGACTTACAGGAATTATTGAAACAAGTCCAGGTGATAAATTCCCATTCAACCCTCGTCAATACCAAGATTACGATGACGACGGCTATGGGGATAACGAAAGCGATTCGATTACAGGCGACTTTTGCCCGTACAATTACGGGACCTCTTACAGAGATCGCAACGGATGCGAAGACAGCGATGGTGACGGTGCAAGCGACCCATCAAATGTAGGTGGATGGAATTGGGGTGTTGAAGATGGTGCGGACATGTGGGTCGATGACCCAACGCAATGGGCTGACACTGATGGGGATGGATATGGTGATAATGGAACGATTGGAGCGACAAATCCTGATTTCTTCCCATACAATATCGCTGCAGCTGACGACAATGATTCTGATGGATATCCCGATAGATGGACTTCGTTCTATAATGGTACGAATGCATTGGGTCTCATCCTCGATGGCTGTCCAAACGTCTTTGGAACATCAACAGACCCACTTCCAGGTTGCCCGGACAGTGATCTCGATGGCTGGGCGAATACAGATGATGACTTCCCTCTCGACCCGACTCAATTCCTAGATTATGATGGGGATGGCTTTGGCGATAATGCATCTGGCAACAATGCTGATGCTTGTCCATTCCAGTATGGAGTGTCGGGAGGAACTGACGGCGATGGATGTCCATTGGTGAACACAGATGACAGCGATGGCGATGGTGTTTACAACGATCTCGATGACTGTGAAAATACTCTTCTCGGTTCAATTGTTGATGCTTCTGGCTGTTCAAACGAACAATTAGATGATGATGAGGATGGCGTTTCAAATGCAGATGATCTATGTGCTGACACAACATCTGGAGCAACAGTTGATTCAGATGGATGCAGTTCTGCACAACTAACACAGGACACAGATGGTGACGGAGTGTTTGATCCCGATGACCAGTGTCCGGATTCCACAGGTACTGATATTGATGCATCTGGTTGTGATGAATTCCAACGCGATACAGATGGGGATGGGGTTATTGATGATGCTGACGATTGTCCAGATACTCAAGCAGGATATCCTGTTGACTCAGTCGGTTGTTTCGATGAAGATGCAGTGGATGAAGATTTAGATGGCGATGGTTATTTCGGAGAGTACACCTTTGAAATCGATGATGGAACTGGATTGAGAATCAATCAACAAGGTGATGCGTTCCCACTGGATGAAACTCAATGGTCTGACATTGATGGTGATGGGTTTGGTGATAATTATCCCGAACTTATCATGAACTCTTCACTCAATCCTCGTACAGTTGGAATTTATTTCAATAGCGCTAATAATTCAGATTTCTGTCCAGAAGAATTCGGAACGTCTTATCTAGACTCCCTCGAAATCGGATGCTTAGATGACGGAGATGGATGGGCAGATAATTTTGGCAGAGACAAGTTCCCTGGCGATGAAACTCAATGGAATGATTCTGATGGCGATGGTTATGGTGACAACTGGAACAATCCAGAATGGAATTCTTCGCGAGATTCAGATTGGCCAGGAGAATTTGATCTTGCCGCTTCACTTCCGGACAGATGTCCAAATTCACCATCTTCAAACGTCGATGAAGAAGGATGTTCCAAGAGTGAACGAGATACAGACGGTGATGGTGTAAATGACTTGCTTGATAATTGTCCTGAAGAGGCCAAAGGAAGCGATGGATATGAAGATGGTTGCCCATTACCTAAACAATCAGGTTCAGATAAAGAATCAACTGTGTTCGGTATGTCTATTCTTGCATTCAGTGGACTCATAGGTGGTCTCATTCTTGTCGTCGTCATCATAACCATGGTCTTACGAAGACTCGGAAATCGAGGCTATGAATACGATGATGAGGATGATTTCATGGATGATGAAGAAGATTCCTTTTCCTCTAGAAGTCAATCCAGATCCAGGTCTCTCTCTAGTTTGCCTGCTCCTGGAAGCCCTCAGTCTCGAAGCCCTCCGAGTTCCTCAGGTCCTTCCAGAGGCCCCCCTGATGCAAAGACAGGTCCATCTCGAGGCCCCCCTGGTTCCTCGGGCCCTTCCAGAGGCCCTCCTGGTGCAAAGACAGGCCCATCACGTGGGCCTCCTGGTTCATCAGGCCCTTCCAGAGGCCCCCCTGGTGCAAAGACAGGTCCATCTCGAGGTCCTCCTGGAGGTGCGCCGAGTGGTCCAAAACGTACTTCTCAGCCAGTTTCAATAGGAAAGAAACCAATAGAATCATCTCCAACTGACGAAGATAAACCTCAGAAGAAGGTACGAAAGGCTCGAATTGAAGTCGATATGACTCTCTTCGAAGACTGGCAAACTGACGACAGAGAGGCCGCAGTTGATTGGGTGGTGGCTGGACTTGCTGATGAAGAGCAAGAACGAACCATCCTCATGCAACTTCAGGAGACTGGCTGGACTGCTCAACAATCTAGAGCAATCTTTGACCTTGCTAGGAATCGATAATCAGTAGACTCAAAAACATGACGCGGTTGGGAAAGTCGAAGGGGGGAATACATGTCAGATGGAGTACCAGAAGGAGCATCCCTTCCCGAGGGCATCGATGTCGATGATGCAGCAGCATATTTCGGTGTCACTGAGTCTTCAGATGTCCTACAACAACTCATGGACATGGATTCAAAACAGGCCTTGTCTAAGACACTTGAACATCTGTCAGATGTTGTATTGCAGCCAGGAGAATTTAACTTTGAAGCAGCAAGTGAGCGTCTTCAGTGCGAAGGAGGAGAAATCTATTTCCTCATATTTGGTCACTTGAATCTAATGTCTCTTCCTGACCCTATGCTCGTCTTTGCTGGCCAACCTGATTCATCTGGTTCCTCAAATTCAGCTCATCCGCTAGCAACACAAGAAGTGATTGATTCAATTTCGATTCTCCTTGATCCGATGCAATTTTTGAAAATCTTGGCAATTGGGTATCTGACCGGTGGAGAATCTGAAGTTGATCGATATCTTACAAAAATTCAGGAAATGATGAAGAATCCGTCCGAGAATCTCGAGAAAATACAGGCATTGGCTGTTGAATCAGTATCATCTCTTGATGTTGCGGGGCACGCACTCCCAATTTCTCTTCTTGCAAGCGAAGCCGCAGAACCTTCAACCATCGAGGAAGGATTGTCATTGCCTGTCCAAGAAAAGAAAATTGAACCAGTTTCTACACCAGAAAAACCAGTTACATCCGTAGAAGTTTCAAAGGAAGAACCAGTTTCAGTCCCTCTTCCATCTGTAACGTCCGTCCCTCTCCCTGCTTCTGTTGAAAAAGAAACCTCTTCTGCTTCAGTCCCTCTTCCATCCGTTGAAACATCAAAAGTTGTGGAAGAATCTCCCAAGAATGAGGTTGAAGCCGATCTTGCGACACAAGACGCATTTTCTGGAGCCTTTGGAACAGAACTCATTCCGGAAGTTGAACCAGAAATTCAGCAACCGGCTGTAGAAGAAGTCCTTGCTGCTGAACCGGTTGTTGAAGAAACAGTTGTTGACGAGCCAGAGGAAGAATGGGTGAGCGATGCTGAACGATTTATCGCAGCAGATGTTGACGAATCGGGGGCCTTATCAGTTGAAGAATTAGCTGTTGCAGCCAATCTTACAATCGATGCTGCTGAAGAACTTCACAAAGCAGCAGATAGTGATGGTGATGGAGAAGTTACACTGAGTGAATTTGTATCTTCTGATGCTGCGAAGAAGATGTCAAGTCTTCCTCGCCCAGTTGCGCCAGTTCGTCGCCCAATTCAGAAACAACAGCCTCAACAGCAATCAACACCATCTCCCGGCATTCAAGCGCCTCAATCAGGATGGCAACAGCAGCCAGTCCAACCTGTTCAACAGCAGCCCATCCAGCAACAACCAATGCAGCAACAACCAATGCAGCAACAACCTGGAATGAATATTCAGCCTACGATACGCTCAGGGATCCATTGCAGAGGATGTGGAATTGGCCTTGATCCGTATTGGAGATTTTGTCCAATATGCGGGAATATGAATACGAGTGCACATCGCTAGTCATTACTGGGAAGAAACACTCCCGCTTCAGTAATACACGTATCATCCAACCAAACCGAAGGCTCTGATAAAACACCTGATATGTGGATTCCAACATTCGAAGTTCCACCTAATCGAGAGTTGTCTCCAATTGAGAAATAGCAACTTCCAAGCCTCTTTTCGTCCTCCAGAACATTCCCTACAAGACGGGCATTGGGATTCATTCCAAATCCGAATTCAGCAACAGTCCATACGTTTTCTCGATCTTTCGACTTGAGTTTCTTAGCAACTTCCCCAAATGACTGGCGAATGTTTGCAGCAAGAATGCCACCTTTCACATCAATTACAGTTCCATTTTCAATGATGAACTCAATCGGCTCCTCGATAAGTGTTGAGTCCCATGAACCGTCAATAACAATGGTTCCATTCATGGTTCCTTCTTTTGGTAAAACGAATACTTTTCCAGCAGGCAGATTCATCAACATTCTGGGACGATTACATATTCCATTATCATCGAGTTTCCAATCTCTCCAACTAACCTCAAAAGTAACGTCTGTGCCTGCTTCTGACTTGACGTTGATGATTCTTCGGCGTCTCAACAGAGTTCCAATGTTGGAGATGCGCCGTTTAACATCTTGGAAATTAGAAGTCATACCTCCTTCTGTATATAGTTCGATGGTCATCCCTGGCATTGTTGCGACTCGCGCCCCATCTCTGAGGGCTTGTCGTACAGCTCGTGTATGCGTAAGCGAATACTTTGTTGGGGCGATAACAACTTGTTGTTGCCGCATGAGGGATGCGACTGGACTCGGCGGTTCTTCGCCATGATGTCTCGACTTTGGCATGACGATAAGCAAGACTCTGTCAGATCGCCGCTGCGTTGCTTCATGCAAGGATTGTCCAATCTCTGCGGTGGTTGGGTCGCAGACAATCAAAACGTTCTCTCCCCTTCGAATATCCATCGACGTCTGCACAACTCTATCTGAAATGGCCTTGAGCTTCTCTTCTGAAGTCATCTCTTCAGTGATGGTGTTGACATCCTGATTTGGCTCATGATGTTCTTCATTAAGCAGCGCATCGATATCTTCATCGACATCAGTATTGGATGCCCCCTCATCCTTCCCTTTCCCGTCAGATGGAAGCACCATGTAATACCCATAGACTCATCCGACTTGAATGTGTGGCTCATAGAACGCAACATTTTCCATACGAGTCTTGATGAATAAGTCATGCTGTCGATGGTCCATGAGCGAAAAAGATACATTTGTTCAACGAGTAAAAGACATCCATCGCATAGGCAGTATTCAAGGCCATTTGGGTTGGGATCAAGAAACATTGATGCCTGAAAAAGGAGCTAAATCCAGAGGTGAAATCATGGCTTGGCTAGCTGCTCTTGCACATGAAAGAGTCATCGACCCAGAAATGGGCGAGCTGTTGAATCAAGTTGAAAATCGAAGTGACTTAGATGAAGCAGAACAAGCGAACACTCGTGAATTTAGAAAGCGTTATGATAAAGCAACTAAACTTTCATCAGATTTTGTATCGACATTTGCTCAAGCCAGAAGTGAGGCTCTCGTGGCTTGGCAGGGTGCACGATATGATTCAGATTTTTCTGCTTTCTTACCACATCTAGAAACGCTGGTAGCATTGACACGTGAAAAAATCGAAGCATATGGCTATGAAAGGACGCCATACGATGCTCTCCTTGATGAGTATGAATCAGGAATGACCGTTGAAGATTATGACCCGCTTTTTGAGGGATTAAAACAACGACTCGTGCCTCTCCTTCATAGAATAATGGATGCTAAAAAAAGCAAACCAGACCCAACCCTACCTGAAGGTATGGTGTTTCCAGTTGAATCCCAAGAACAATTCTGTACAAAAGTGAGTGAACGAATGGGCTTTGACTTTGCAGCAGGGCGTATGGATGCTTCAACACACCCGTTTTCAGCAGGAATTTGGCCCGGCGATACTCGATTTACAACACGTTACGATGAACTCGATCCATTTTCTTGTCTTTATGCTGTCATGCATGAGACGGGCCATGCTCTTTACGAGCAAGGTCTCGATGAGAATCATCAGTATACGCCACGAGGTGATGCCGTTTCTCTTGGCGTTCATGAATCGCAATCAAGACTATGGGAGAATCAAATTGGTCGAACTCCGGAATTTTGGGATGTTGCTATGCCTTGGTTCAAAGAAGCCTTCCCTAACGCCCCTTCTTGGGATTCTGAGACTCTGAATAGGATTGCTAACTGTGTAGAACCCGGGTTTATTCGCGTTGAGGCCGATGAAGTAACGTACAATCTCCATGTGATGCTACGTTATGAGATTGAGAAAAAAATATTCAATGAAGATTTTCCACTCGATCAATTGCCTGAATTATGGAATTCGATGATATCTGAATGGTTTGGAATCACTGTTCCAAACGATACTCTTGGCTGCCTACAGGATATTCATTGGTCAATGGCAGCGTTTGGATATTTCCCTACATATACACTCGGAAATTTGTATGCTGCTCAATTGCTTGAAGCAATGAGTTCAGACTTAGGTTCAATTAATGACCAGATTTCCTCAGGGGATTGGAGTGTAATGCTTGATTGGCTTAGGACGAGAATTCACAAGAGAGGGAGCGCATTATTGCCTGCTAATCTCATTGAAGAAGCAACAGGATCTCCGCCTTCATCTGAGGCGTTTCTTCGATATGTGGAAGAGAAATACGGAGAGATTTACTCTCTCTGATTATTCTTCTTGGTCACTTGCAGATGATGAACCAACAAGTCTGTTGATGCGTTCTGTTAATTCACTGATTGCATCACCAAGATCATTGCTTCGGTCATCTTCGTGATCAGTACCAAATGTTGTGCCAAGCAGTGTGACCATTGCCCCAGATAACATCATCACAGCAGGCCAGTAAACATCTTCTGCTACCATGCCGTCTTTGGCTTGCATTCCACCCCAAATTGCACCCGCGATAAATACAATTAATCCAATCACTATCTGTTGATATCCTTTTCCAAGTTGTTCTTCCATGCTACTCATGACACTCATCCTGAATTAGTTCGTTAACTAATTAAGGGTATTCTATAAAATGCCCCGAATAATATCAATTCCAAGGGGTCATCAGGAGGGGGGAGCCAGTTTGACCTTCTTCGACAAGGATTCTCCCTTTTACTCCCGTGGCTTCAGTTCTTTCGAAAACAGGAGTTCCTCCCACTACGGTTAGTACAGGCCAACCGACAAGTTTGAGACCACTGAATGGATTCCAACCTACTGTCGACCAAGTATTTTGATCTTCAACCATAATTTCTTTTGTCATATCCACAAGCGTAATATCGCCATCATATCCCTGTTCCAATTTACCTTTTCCAATCATTCCGTAGCATTTTGCAACATTCAATGACATCCACTTAACAACTTGCTCAATGGTGCAAGCACCCCTTGAGGCGTGGGTTAGCATGACAGGGAGTGAGGTTTCAACACCAGGCATTCCACTGTGCGCTTTCGGGAAACCTTTTGCTTTGTTTTCAAGCGTATGTGGTGCATGGTCAGTAGCAATACAGTTGACTGTGCCATCATGTAGTCTCTTCCACAAGATTTCCTTATCGATTTGATATCGAATTGGAGGATTCATCTTCAAACGAGTACCGCGCTCAGCGACATCACGTTCGTCGAATGTAAGATGCTGAGGTAATACTTCAGTTGTGATGTGTGCTTCACCGTCTGTTCCAGTGAGTGATGTTAATTCGTGGAGCCAATCTGCTTCTACACCTGAGGTAAGGTGAAGAATATGCAATCGATGCCCACTTGCTTTTGCATATCCGACTGCTCGCTTAGTAGCAATAAGTGCAGTCTCATCATCTCTCCATTCAGCATGTGCTTCCATATCTGTACGTCCCTCAATCATCTTCTCTCGCTCAATCATTCGATCCTCGTCTTCAGCATGGACTGCAATCAATCCAGCAGTATTGTCGAAAATAGTTTTGAGGGCATTTGATTCATTGACCAACAAATCGCCTGTCGATGATCCCATGAAGATTTTAATTCCACAAATTCCTGGAATCGCAAGAGGTGCATCAGGAGTTCCTACTGCCTTCTGCAATTCTTCAACATTTGATTCAGTAGCTCCGATAAAGAACCCATAATTTGTAACACAGCGATTGGCTGCGGTTTCTAATTTGTTATGCATCGACTGAAGTGTGGTTTGGCTCGGGACGTTGTTTGGCATGTCAAGAAAAGAAGTGATTCCGCCACTAGCAGCTGCACAAGAGCCACTATGCAAATCTTCTTTTTCAGGCTGACCTGGGTCTCTAAAGTGTACTTGAGGGTCAATTAAGCCCGGGAGAAGATGCAAACCAGAAGCATCGATAATTTGCGTATTCGAGTCATGAGGTTGTAGTCCTCCACCTGGTTGTATTGATGTTATGATTCCATCAACGATTAACAAATCACCGATTACAGTTGTCTCTGGAAGAATCATTGTTGCATTACGAATGAGCATACTCATGGCCGGCCACTAATACGTCCGTAGAGCATTCAGTCAATGAATGCTCTTATCGTCTTCGAGCACTTTTAGGCCTGAAAGCATTGCAAATTTCATCTTTCATATCGATATATGGGCCTTGTATAAGATCGACACAATACGGGACTGCCTTCCATATTTCATCAATCGTTTCACGAATGGCTTTTGGTCGTCCAGGAAGATTGAAAATTAGGCAAGAGCCTCGAATCCCAGCAGTTTGTCGAGAGAGAATTGCAGTTGGAGTGAAGGCTAAGGAAATTGATCTCATCTGTTCCCCAAATCC
>MDTC01134480.1_pt1 | contig 12042 bp, 9 predicted proteins | sample 811181 | NCBI WGS metagenome assembly MDTC01 (sample SAMN05326644, study PRJNA326480) | marine metagenome | isolation source: seawater | place: Pacific Ocean: North | collected 2011
TGCAAGCTCCTCAGGGACACCATCCTTTAATATTTTTCCTTCAAACATTAAATATGTTCTATCAGTGATTGCTAATGTTTCTTGAACATTGTGATCGGTTATTAAAATTCCAATATTTTTTTCTTTCAGATGTGAGACAATTTTTTGAATATCTTCAACTGCGATAGGGTCAACACCCGCAAAAGGTTCATCCAATAAAACAAATTTTGGATTGCTGGCCAAAGCTCTGGCAATCTCTGTTCTTCTTCTTTCACCACCTGATAAAAGGTCACCATTGTTTTTTCTTATTTTTTGCAACCCAAATTCATCGATAAGTTTTTCCAATCTTACTTCTTGTTCTTGTTTTTCTAAATTCGATAATTCAAGTACTGCTTTTATGTTATCTTCCACTGATAATTTCCTGAAAACAGATGGTTCTTGTGCCAAATAACCTATTCCTTTTTGAGCCCTTTTATACATTGGGAATTTAGTTATGTCATCATTATTTATGGTTATGTTACCATTGTCTGGTTTTATCAAACCAACAATTGTGTAAAATGTTGTCGTTTTGCCTGCACCATTAGGTCCCAATAGTCCGATAATCTCTCCCTGACTAACTTCAATTGAAACATCATTAACCACCTTTCTTCCTTTGTATGATTTAATAATATTATTAGCTACTAATTTCATTATAAACTATTTAATTCTTTTTTCATAACAAACTTTGAAATATAAATACTGATTTGATATAGTATTACGATAGGAATTGCTACTATAATTTGACTTGCTATGTCGGGTGGTGTTATAATTGCGGAAAGAATCAATACAATTACAAGAGCAAATTTTCTATATTTTACCATGATTTCTGGTGTAACCAATCCCACTTTTGTCAAAAAATAGACAATGATTGGTAATTCAAAAATTAATCCTGATGCAACTACGGCAGACCTTACTAAACCAACATAGCTATCCAAATCAAAATCATTGAAAATATCTTCACTTACAGAGTATGAACCCAAGAAATTTATTGACAAAGGAGTTACAACGTAGTATCCAAATAATACTCCGATAAAAAATAAAATTGAAGAAATTGTAATAAACCCTCTTGCACTATTTTTTTCATTTTGATAAAGTCCAGGACTTACAAAACTCCAAAATTGGTATATTATGTAGGGAAAAGATATTATAAAACCAAAAGTTATTGACATCCAAATATGAGCAGAAAATTGTCCAGACATGGTTCTACTTTGAATTCTAAATGGCATTTCATTTATACAAAAACTGTCATCTAAACCAATTTTATTTGAAAGTTTACACAACAAATCATATGTGAAGAAATCTGTATTTCTTGGTCCAAACAACACATAGTCAAAGATGAAATCTTTAGACAAAAATGCAATTCCTCCACAAACGAGAATAGCAATTACACACCTTATTAAATGCCACCTTAGATCCTCCAAATGATCAAGAAATGACATTTCATCAATTTTATTTCTCTCCATTATTGTATCCCCTCTTTTAAGATTTGATGAATATGTATTATTCCTAGGTATTCAAATTTATCGATGACCAGTAATTGTGAAATTTTGTTCTGGTTCATAATTTTTAATGCCTCAGTGAGCAACATGTCAGAGTTAACACTTTTTGGATTTCTAGTCATTAAGTTTTTTGATTTAGCATTTTTAATTTCAGAATTTTTATCAAAAAATCTTCTCAGATCACCATCAGTTATTATACCAACAATTTTACCATTATTTTCGACAGCTGTGGCTCCTAACATTTTTTGGGATATTTCAGCAACAATCAATTTGATATTACATTCAAGTTTGACCAATGGCTTTAAATCAGCATCCAGTAAATCCTTAACTTTCATGTTTAGTTTTTTTCCTAACATACCTGCTGGATGAAATTTAGCAAAATCAGAAATATCGAAACCTTTAAGCTCAGATAGGCATATCGCTAAAGCATCTCCAATAACCAATTGAGCAGTTGTACTTGTTGTTGGGGCTAAATTATTGGATCCAGCTTCCTTCTCGACAAAACTTTTAAGAAAATAGTCACAATTTTTACTTAAGTATGAGTTTTTTTCAGATGAAACTGCTATTAGTTTGATATTCGAATTCTTTAAAAAAGGGATTAAGTCTTTAATTTCAGAGGTATTTCCACTCTTGGATATTAAAATAACAGCGTCATTTTTTTGAATTATTCCTAAATCCCCATGTAAAGCTTCTACAGCATGCATGAAAACAGCAGGAGAACCAGTTGAATTTAATGTTGCAACAATTTTCATTCCTACAATTGCACTTTTTCCAACACCTGTAACAACTATGCGCCCATTTATTGAGCTTAAAAACTCAATACAATTTTTGAAATCATTATCAATGTATTTAGATAAATTTTTAATTGAACTACTTTGATTTTCAATGGTTTCAATAGCCCTTTTTACTATGTCAAATTTTGAATTCAAAATAATTTTTTTAATGATCTTTTAATATTATATTTAGTAGACAAAGGTACAAAATACCTTTAAAGCAAATAATTGATGTCTGATTTAGATTTAGAGTTTGAATTAAAAAGATTATTTGGTTTTTCTAGCTTTAAGGGGGAACAGAAAAAAATAATACAAACTATATTAAATCATCAGAGTGTAATGGTAATAATGCCCACAGGTGCAGGAAAATCCTTGTGTTTCCAGCTACCTGCACTTCTCTCACCTGGTACAACGATTGTTATTTCACCACTTATTGCACTAATGAAAAATCAGGTCGATGTTATTAGAGGGATTTCTTCATCTGATAAAATAGCACATGTACTTAACTCATCACTTAATAATACCCAAATTGAAAACGTGAAAAAGGACGTAATTGGTGGCTTTACAAAACTTCTTTACGTCGCACCTGAATCTCTTTCAAAACCCTCATATGTAAGTTTTTTAAAGAAAGCTAAGATATCTTTTTTTGCTGTTGATGAGGCACATTGTATTTCGGAATGGGGGCATGATTTTAGGCCTGACTACAGAAATTTAAAATCAATGATCCAAAATATAAAAAACAATTCAACTATTGTAGCCCTAACAGCGACAGCAACACCAAAGGTTAGAGATGACATAATTAAAAATTTAGGAATTGATGGCGCTTCTCATTTTAAAGCATCCTTCAATCGACCAAACCTATTTTACGATGTAAGACCCAAGACAGACAATATTAAAAAAGATATTATTTCTTTTTTAAAGAAAAGAGAAAAAAAAAGTGGAATCATTTATTGTTTATCAAGGAAAAGTGTCAATCAATTATCGGAATTTTTAGTTGTTAATGGGATAAAAGCCATTCCATATCATGCTGGACTAGAAAAAAAAAATAGAGAAAAAAATCAGGACATGTTTTTGATGGAAGAATGTGATGTAGTGGTTGCCACTATAGCTTTTGGAATGGGAATAGATAAACCCGATGTTAGGTTTGTAATTCATTATGATATTCCCAAAAGTTTGGAAAGTTATTATCAAGAAACCGGAAGAGCTGGCCGTGATGGAGGAGAGGGTTATTGCTTATCTTTTTATTCACACAAGGATATTGAAAAGTTGGAAAAGTTTTTATCAAACAAGTCTGTTTCAGAAAAAGAGCAAAACTTATCCTTAATTGACGAAATGGCTGCATTTTGTGAAACATCAATGTCAAGGAGAAAATATCTATTAAATTATTTTGGTGAGTCGTTCGATGAGATTAACGGAGAAGGAGCAATGATGGATGATAACATGAAAAACCCCAAAAAAAAAATTAAGGTCAATGATGAAATAATTTTAGCCATTAATTTAATAATAGAAACTAAAGAGCAATACAAAATCAAAGACTTAATTGCTTGTTTGACCGGAATTCACTCAAATTTGACAAGATCTCATGAATTAGAAAAAAATAAATTTTTTGGTATCGGAAAAGATCATGACTCAATTTTTTGGAACTCAGTTTTGAGACACATGTTGGTGAAAAAAATGATTTTTAAGCTAGTTGAGTCATACGGGATTATTAAACTAAATAAAGAATCATTAGATTACATAACTCATCCATATGATTTTTATATAACTAAAAATCACGATTACGAATCATCTGGTGTTGCTGATGATTATAAATACAAATTGGAAAATGTATTAGATGAAAAGTTATTTTCAATTTTGGTATCTGAAAGAAAAAAAATAGCAAAGTTGAAGGGGGTTCCTCCGTATGCTATATTTCAAGAGTACTCATTAGAAGAAATGTCATTGAAATATCCAATCACTATAGATGAGCTAAAAAACATTAACGGAGTTGGTGAAGGTAAAGCTATTAAATTTGGGAACTCATTTGTAAAATTGATAGATGATTATGTAAAAGAAAATGGAATTGACAGGCCAAATGATTTGGTAATTAAAAGTACAGGTTCAAATTCATCTTTAAAATTATTTATAATTCAAAGTATTGATAGAAAACTTCAACCGCTTGACATTGCAAATTCAAAAGGAATTGAACTTTCGGAACTAATTTCTGAACTTCAGACTATCGTTTTCTCTGGAACTAGACTTAATATTGATTATATGATTGATGAAATTTTTGATGATGATCAACAACAGGAACTGTATGATTATTTTATTGATTCTCAATCTGATGAATTAAAGTTGGCAGTCGAAGAGTTTGATGGAGAATATGAAGAGTTGGATTTAAAACTATATAGAATTAAATTTATTAATGATATTTCAAATTAATCTTTTTTAATTCAAATCATAGTTATAATTTAGTTATTATAAAAAAATGATTACTGAAGATGGTATTTATGCTCAGATTAAAACCCCAAAGGGAGATATTATAGCACTTCTATACCACAAACTTACACCACTAACAGTAGCAAATTTTGTTGGTCTATCTGAGGGTAAAATCAGCAATAATCATAGATCATTAGGTTCTCCATATTATAATGGATTAAAGTTTCATAGAGTCATAAATGAATTTATGATTCAAGGTGGATGTCCATTGGGTAATGGAACAGGAGATCCGGGCTACAAGTTTGAGGATGAATTTGTTGAAAACTTAAAACACAACAAAGGAGGTATTTTATCAATGGCTAATTCAGGTAAAAATACAAACGGTAGTCAATTTTTTATAACACATGTTCCTACAAATTGGTTAGACAATAAACATACTGTTTTTGGAGAAGTTTTAAATGGAATGGATGTGGTAAATTCAATTGAACAGGGTGATGAAATCACAGAAATAAAAATATTAAGGAAAGGCCAAAAAGCTAATGATTGGGATGCCAAAAAAATTTTTGATGCAAATAAATTAAAAAGGGAGCAAGAAAAATTAAAAAAAATAGATGATGAAAAAGAAAAGATTTCAAAAATTTCAAAAGGTTTTAAAGAAACAAATTCAGGTTTAAAATACAAGATTACAAAAAAAGGATCTGGAAAAAATGCGATTGAGGGAGATAAAGTTAAAGTTCATTATAAAGGAAAATTATTAGATGATACAGTTTTTGATTCATCATACCAACGAAATGAACCAATAGAATTTCAATTGGGTGTTGGGCAAGTAATCCCAGGTTGGGATGAAGGGGTTTCTCTCTTGTCTCATGGGGATAAAGCTATTTTAATAATTCCACCCCACTTAGCATATGGTGCAAGTGGGGCAGGAGGTGTTATTCCACCTAATGCTACACTAGTTTTTGAAATTGAATTAATTTAACTTATCCATTTTATATTGCAACCAATACTAGGTTTTTGTTTTGGATTCACAAGTTCACCGTTTATTATCGATTTAAGTGCCTTCCTGACATCTGACCCTGTTACTGGAATTCCGTTTCCAGGTCGTGAGTCATCCAATTGTCCTCTGTACACCAATTCTTTAGATTTGTCAAAAATGTAAAAATCTGGTGTGCATGCTGCATCATATTTTTTTGCAACGCTTTGGTCCTCATCATAGAGGTATGGAAAACAATAATTCTCAGATTTAGCAACTTTTTTCATATTTTCAGGTGAGTCTTGTGGATAGTTTTTTACATCATTACTAGATATAGCTATAAATTTAATGTTCTCAGACTGAAATTCTTTTGCAATATTTACGATTTCGCTGTTAACGTGAATTACAAATGGGCAATGATTGCAAATAAACATTACTACAGTACATCTTTTTCCAAATAATTCATCAGAACTTAAAAGTTTATTAGAAACTGAATCTTTCAATTTAAAACTAGGTGCAGTGAATCCAATTGGTACCATATTTGATGGTGTTTTTGCCATATTATTTTAATTTTTAATGAAAATACATAAATTGCGTTATATTTTTTAAAATTGGAAAGTTTAATTAATTTTTTTGAAAATATCAGTTCTATTCAAAGATCTGTTCTTCTCGTTGGAGGAATCGCGTTTTTTTGGTCAATTGAATCCATAATGCCTTTATTTAATTTTAATTACAAAAAAATTAAACATGCAATTCCCAATTTTTTCTTTACAATGACAACAATCATTGTAAACTTTTCATTGGCTTTTTTGTTGCTTTATTGCTCTGACTGGGTAACTGAAAATAATTTTGGATTATTAAACTGGATACCAAATTTGTCTCTTTTTACACAAATTTTCCTTGGTGTTTTTCTTCTTGATCTGATCGGAGCTTATTTACCTCATTTGATTCAACATAAAGTAGGTTTCCTTTGGAAAATTCATCTTGTTCACCATTCTGATCATAATGTTGATACAACAACAGCAAATAGACACCATCCTTTTGAAAGTGTTATAAGATTTATTTTTACATTACTTGGTGTTATAGTTTTAGGAACCTCAATTGGTGTTGTTTTTTTGTACCAATCCTTATCTTTAGTTTTGTCACAATTTAATCATGCAAATATTAAACTTCCCGCCCAATTAGATAGGCTTTTGAGTTACATTATCGTATCACCAAATATGCATAAGGTTCATCATCATTATGTTATGCCATACACTGATTCAAATTATGGTAATATATTTTCATTTTGGGATAGGCTTTTTGGCACACACAAACACCTTGATCCTTCAAAAATAGTATATGGTGTAGATACTTTTTTTGATAAGGAAAAAAATGAAAAAATAAATGAATTACTTAATAGACCTTTTGAAGATCCTATAAAAAAGTAATTTAATACATCAAATTATCAAAGAAAATAGCATTCATTAACAATTTATTAGTTCCATACCAAAATGCTCTGAAGTTGGTGTTATCTGTAAAAACACTTACTCTACCTTTCCCACTTCTTGTTGTAACAAAAGGTCTTGAATTTTCAATTGATTTGGCATTTTCCTTCGAAATATAACCACTAACTAATGGTGATTTGACATACCTAATTGGGTTATTGTATCCGATGGAGTCATTTTTAATATAAATATTTGTGTTTCTAAAAATTGATAGGTTTGAGTCAGTGTATCCATAATTTATTGGATGAGAAAGATCTAATTTAACATTGAAAATTGCACCACTAGTAAGTTGTGAACCAAAATGATTTCTAATGTCTTGAAACTTTAAGTTTTTCGTTGATGGTGAATTTGAATTAAAATCCACTTTAATAACTTTGTTTTTGTTTAACCAATTAATTGTGTTACGATAACCAATAAGATTGCCACCATCGCTAATCCATTTTTTTAAAGTGGCAATAGAATTTTCTCTTAAACTATAGTTACCATTGACCATAATAATGGTATTATATTTTGATAGATCATAAGAATTCAGCCTGGAAACATTTATTTTTGTCACTGGGATTTTATATCTGGTATCCATCATGTGCCATATTTCTCCAGCATCATAGCTGTTAACACCATCACCAACCATCAAGGCAATATTTGGTTTTTCAACATTTCTAAATTTATTACTTCCAAGATCAATTCCACTAGTTGTACTAGAGTCATAGCCAAAAAAATTAACACCACTCTCATCTGCTAAGGTTTTGATTATTTTTTCTATTTCCTTTTCATTTATTTCTTGATTTTTTAAGTGGATTAGTAATGAACCGTAATCGAAGCTTTTGGTCTCAATTTTAAAGGGTTCCGTACCAACCTTTACTCTTATCCCGCTGTCAAGTAATTTGAACAATACTTTTGGTGCGTAGTAATCATGCCAAGGAAAAACATATGCATAATTTGAGTTATTAATAATTTGTCCCTTTGGTTTTTTTAATTCTGCTTTTTTATATTTTGATTTAGATTTATAATTAACATAATTTAAATTGAATGAATGTAAAAAAGACCATGCAGACACATCATAGAATAAACTGTCCTTAAAACTTGTCCTATTTTCAAACATAGCTTCAATTAATTTTATTTTGTTTTGATTTTTTGGAATTAATAGACTGTTTTCAGTTTCAAATTCTATATTATTTATTGTTACTTTTTTATCCAACTTATTGGTGATTATACCATGTAAATGAAGAATTTCTTGAAAATGATAAAGTTTAGATTGATCTTTTTTTCCATTTATCAAGTAGTACTCGCCCTTAAGTTTATCTGCCTTATTTTTGGAATCTCTGAAGAAGTTGGTTTGGTATTTTAAAAGCACGTTCTTCATTTCGTAGGAAGCTTCTAAGGTTGATAATGAAGTAATTAATTGATTTTTAATAGTAAATGGAAAAGAAATCAGTCCATTTACGCTATTTTGTAAGTGTCCTCTTGAGCTACCTTGTTCGAATAAAATCCCAACACTTCCATTAATATCTGGAAAAGTGGATCCTTTTCCAAAGTAAAAATCATCATAATCCTCTTCACTGTAAAATAGTGAACCAACTTCACTTAATCTTTTGTCATGGTACTTTCCTATTAAAGCAGTTAATTTTTGGTTTTCTGAGGGAGTTAATGGATTAACTCTTGATTTTATACCAGGTTGAAAGAAAAATGTTGAATTCGTTCCCATTTCGTGATGATCTGTTAGTACATTTGGCGACCACTCATGAAATGATTTTATACGAGCTTTGGATTCTGGTAGTTGTACAGGAAGCCAATCTCGGTTCATGTCAAACCAGTAATGATTTGTTCTTCCTCTGGGCCAGTTTTCATTAAATTCTCTGTCATTGCTATCAGGATTTAATTTTTCACTTTTATTTATATTCACCCAATTTGCAAATCTTTGTAAACCGTCAGGGTTCATAGCAGGGTCTAATAATATGACAACATTGTCTAAAATTTCTTCAATTTTTTTTTCTTCATTAGCAGCTAGAAAATATGCATAAAGTAAAGCAGCATTGCTTCCACTTGGTTCGTTTCCATGAATAGAGTATCCTTGATATATAACAACAGGCATTTCATCAAAGTTGTGATCGTTATTTTCGGAAAAATTTAGTTTTAAATGCTCTGACTTGATTTTCTCTAGTTTTTTATGGTTTTCTTCAGTTGTGATGGTCAAAAGAATTAAAGGCCTTCCCTCATATGTCTCACCAGTGTATGACAGCTTAATTCTTTCAGATTTTTTTGCAAGAATTTCCATGTATTGAACCAATCTATCATGGCTAATGTGAGAAAAGCCTACCTCTTTTTTACCAAGTGTTGTGGTATTAGGTTTAGGAATGTCTTGATTGAAATTTTCAAGATTTTTAAAATAGTATGAAAGCTCTAAACTATTTTGGCCATTTAGAAATGTAAAACAAAAAAAAAAGAATAAAAAAAGATTTTTCATTTCAAAAATTAAATAGAGTCTGGATCATCATCGGAAAGATTTTCATTGGAAGATTCATCTTTTACATTGGTTTCTTCAGTTTTAATTTCGGGTTTGACATAATCTTTCTGATGTCTTTCACTTATAACTTCCAAACCTTTTTCGTCAATAATGTATTTGGTCATTTCATTTAACAATTCAGTAAACCCATGAAAGTCTTCTTTATACAAATATATTTTGTGTTTTTTAAAATAAAAACTTCCATCATCGTTGGTAAACTTTTTGCTTTCAGAAATCGTCAAATAGTAATCTCCTGCTTTTGTTGATCTTACATCAAAAAAATAGGTTCTTCTTCCAGCTCTTAAAATTTTCGAGAAAATGTCCTCAGAATCATTATATTTCTTTTCATCCATGGCTTTAATATTGTTTTTCAAAAATGAATAAAAATAATTAACCAACCAAATATCTAAATAATTTCTTTTTTCGCAGATTGTGACTTGAATATTTCCTGGTAATAAACACTGCTTTTTAAAAGTTTTTCATGACTCCCAATATCAGTGATTTTTCCATTTTCTAAAATCATAATTTTATCACAATTCTTTGCAGTTGAAACTCGGTTGGTAGTCATTATTAATGTGAAATTTCTTTGCATATTACTTATATTTGTAAGAATAATTTCTTCTGTTTCAGAATCGACAGATGAAAGGCCATCATCCAAAATTAAAATTTTTGGATTTTTAATTAGTGCTCTGGAAATAGATATTCTTTGTTTTTGTCCACCAGATAGATTAACCCCTCTTTCCCCTAACATAGTTTTATATTTCTTATCGAACTTTTTAATATCATATTCGATGAAGGCAGATTTGGCAGCTGAAATAATCTCATGTTTTTTTGCATTGTTTTTTCCAAAAAGGATATTGTTTTCTATTGTATCTGAGAACAAAAAAGTGTTTTGAGGAACATAACCAATGGATTTTCTCAAATTATGTAAATTATGTTTTTTTAAGTTAATATTATCAACAAATATTTCGCCTTTTGTGGGGTTATTAATTCCACATATTAGTTCTAGAATTGTACTTTTGCCGGCTCCAACATCACCCATAATTGCCAAAGAACTATTACTGTCTAGTTTAAAAGAAACTTTATTTAGTGCAATAATATTAGTGTCTTTATAAACAAACTCGACATCTTTGAATTCGATTTGACCTTTGATTTCAGTTATGCTACCTTTGTCGAGGCTGTATATTGATTTGTTTTTAAGAAACTCGTTAATTCTTCTTTGAGAAGCTTCGGCCTGTTGAATAATCGATGAAACCCATCCAACTGTTGCTACTGGCCAAGTGAGCATATTAACGTATATAATGAATTCAGCCAAAACACCTAGCTCAATTAATCCATTCATATATTCCTTTCCACCAATAAAGACAACCAATACATTACTCAATCCAATTAGCAGTATCATTAAAGGGAAAAACCAAGCCTGAATTTTTGCAAGCGACATGTTTTTATCTCTACAAGTGGAAGCAAGATTGTCAAGTTTATGATTAATATCATTTTCTACTGTATAAGTTTTTATAATTTTTACACCACTGAAAGATTCCTGTGTAAATGTTGTAAGCTTTGATAAAAACTCTTGAACTATTGTACTTTTAATGTTTATTCTAACACTAATAAAATAAATTAATATTGATAAAAATGGTAGTGGAGCCAATGTGTATAGTGCAAGTTTGGGAGCAACGACAATCATGTACGTGATAACAATTACAAAAAGGGTAACAGTATTTATTGTATACATAATTGCAGGTCCAATGTACATCCTAACTTTGCTAACATCTTCACTAACTCTATTCATCAAATCACCAACTCTGTTTATTTTGTAAAATTCTGAACTAAGTTCTTGATACTTGGAATATATTTCGTTTTTCAAATCAAATTCAATGTATCTAGAAACATTTATTAGCATCTGTCTCATGATAAAAGTGAAAATACCAGCTAATATTGCTGAACCAATTATTACAATAATGTTAAATAAAAGCTTTTCTTTAACTAACTCAGTTGATAAGGATTTTGATATATAAAAATTTTCAAGTGTGGTGATTGAATCGCCAATGAGATTTGGTGTTACAATAGCAAAAATTCTAGCAATTATAGTAATTAACAGTCCTAAAATTATTCTTGTTTTGTATTTATTCAAATACTTATTTAAATAGCTTAATTCTTTCATCGGAGTAGTTAGCCTCAAATATACATTATTTGAAAGTCAATTTTTTGCATAGATTTTCAAAAAATAAATTAATTTTACAAATCAAATTGTTCTTTTAAATGTTAAATAGACGGCAGTTAAGAATCAAAGCTATGGAAATAGTTTATTCCTTTAAGGATTCAAGCTGTAATGAATTGGAAAAACATTTAGAATTATTCAAAAATTCAA
>MDTC01016832.1_pt1 | contig 12041 bp, 4 predicted proteins | sample 811181 | NCBI WGS metagenome assembly MDTC01 (sample SAMN05326644, study PRJNA326480) | marine metagenome | isolation source: seawater | place: Pacific Ocean: North | collected 2011
CGCCAGACGGTTCATGCGGGCAAAACAACATGTTTGAGCTGCGCACAAACCCCGTCGATGTTAACCACGAGTTGTTCTTCTTTGTATGGGAAATAAACTCCTTAGACGAGTGCACGGAGGCATGCAGGCAAACCGCCTCGTGTGCAATGGTGAGATTCGACGACGGGCCTTTGCCGGCCACCGCCACCCGTTGTGCCTACGGCACCGATTTTACCGGGTTGGGTTCGCCTATTAATAACACCGGGCTGCGTGTTTTGGGCATAAAGCTGAATAGGTGTGCACCTGTTGTGCTGAAAAACAAGCAGCTCTGTGATTCAGATGGCCTCCAACCTACCCGTTGTGTGGATTTACCAGAGTCAACAATGCATCCACTGCCCGCGGACCCACAGTGCTGGGCTCTCGTTGGTGGCCACACCAATCTGACGACACTATGTGCCGACGGATCCGTTGTAGAGTACGACGAGGCAACCCACGAGTGTGCATCCATTGGCTCAAAGAGGGCTCGTTGCCCGAAAGACCGACCGTACATGTGCGCATTTGCTCTACCAGAAGAAGTTGACCGGATGTGTGTGCCATCGGCGCCGCTGTGTAACTTTTCCGGTGGTGTGCTTCCGTGTGGATCCACATTTTTGGCCGCTAGTGTACTCACACTGCGTGGCAACACACCGGCTGCCCGTGGGTACCAAATCTATCTGCCCGAAAACGACCCCGGCGAGAGGGAGAAACTGATCAACAGTGTCTCTCGTTGCGGAGACGGCTTCACACCGGAGGGGTACGAGACACCGGAGCTTGGACGGACAGACTGTTTGACAGGGTTTGCATGCTGTCAATCTGACGGGGATTGTGTGTGCCCTTTGGTGGCGACCACTGAGCACCTTCAGATGCACGGGGGGCGATTCGCTGACACTTGCAAGGCCCCCGCGAGTATGTGGCCTCGGTGCGTTGACGAATGCAAAGATCTCGGTGATGCCTGCAAGTATTACATGGTGCGGGACGACACGGGTGAATGTTTGCTTTGCCACACGGGTGGGCAAGTGGCAGCGGCGGACGGTTGGTCTTACCACGTCGTGGGCGGCACGCCCAACAAAAACATTGCGTTGGCTAAACCGGCGACAAACACAGGGAGATTGGCATATTCCGGTTACGGTTATATCATGGGCACAAATGACGAAACTGACACAACTACTCGACCCAACGGGGACTGGTATGCCTACAACAGGGTTGTGGTCCTCGCAACGCGCGTCAGCTTGCCAAGTGTGGAGCCCCGGCTAGAAGTGGGTGTGTTGGATGAACACCAGTGTAGATCCTCGTGCGAGGCCGACACCTCGCTGGACGACGGGAGTCTATGTGTGTTCTGGAGCTCGTTCGATGGCTCAAATGCTGACCTTGTCACGGAAGAAGAATACTGCCCGCAGTTTGCGGGTTGCGCCATTGGGGTGCATGTTGCTGGGGGCGTTTGTGACTGCCGGCATCCACTTTTGAAGGGAGGGGTATGGGGTTGTTGGCAATGGTTTATCCACCCGGATTCAATCGACGCTGGTGACCTGGCGGCGACATGGGAACCGGCTCGGGGGTACATTTCCGGTGTGGTGCCCCGAGAAAGAGTAACCCCTTTGTCGAATCTCGTTGTTTCCACGTGCCCGCATGGCTACACAGAAGTGGGTAGCTTTCTTCACCTTGAGCAAGCATATCGACATTGTGAGAGGGCAGCGGCAGCACTAGGGTCGGGCGGTGGCGTGGCACTAGAGGCGTGCAATTGCGGGTGCTCCGTAGAGCTTGTGGGTTATTCTGTCAGTATTTCGTTTGGAAATACGTCTGCACCCGCAACTCTAGAATGCGAGAATGTATGCAAACGCCGACAAAAGGTATGCATTCAGCAGACCGTCGTAGACACGGAGCCCACTTGGATGCAGTGTTCACAGCGGTGCACACTGTCCGTGGGTTGCGTGTCCTGGGCGTGGAACATGCAAACAAAGCAGTGCATCACATTTGAATCTCTAGAAAGCCTGGGAAATCACGGGGCGTTATTTGGCTCCGAATGGATAGGCGCACCCAGAGCCCCCGACGTAATTGATCGCGGGGAAGGAACTTTTAGTGTAATGGCAGCGCAAATTTACCTTACACCCTTGGTGGGCGGGGTGCTTCAGGGGAAACACAACACGATGGAGTGGAGAGCCAGAAGGGACGTCACGGCGGAGGGCACTCCGTTTTACTCTTCGGTTGAGCTTTCGCCCTCTCAGTACTTTGGTCTGGATTCTAATGGTCAACTAGTCGGCGAATTTGTCGACAACCCGCGCATATGGGAACTATCCGGTTACCCATTCAAGACAGGAAATCGCATTACAAAGCGCGTATCCTTAGACACTTCGTGTTGGCACGCAGAAGACCCCCACTTTGCCGAGCACCCACAAGCAGCGGTGCAATGTGCCGTAGCCGGCGCTGCCGGGTGTGGCCCTCTCGGAAAAACCTTTTCCTCTGCATTGAGTGGCTCGTGGGCACAGTGGCACCTCGGAATCTGGGTTTATCCGATGCACCAAACCGACGAGAGTCGAGAAATCGTCACACAATGGGAGATCGATACTTTGGAAAATGGGATGCCAAGTATTTCTCTCGACAGTGATAGCAACCAACTAGACTTGTTTTCGCAGTCATCCCCGGGGCTGTTTGTGCGCACAAGGATCCCGTTCTCGCTCCCTCGTAACAAATGGACACACATCGGTTTGGCTCAGTGGGACGGCGTGCTGTTCATCAGTTATAACCTCGAGGCCACAACGTCAATTACCATTGTAGGCGAGGCATTCGGAGCGGCGGCATGGACTAGCATTCTGCAAGACGAGTCTCGTCGCCATCTTGTGGGGGTGGGCGCGGGGGTGGTGCTCTTCCCATCGGGTGTGTTTTTGGATCCCGAGGAGGGGATGGATGTTATCAGGGAACTATCGATTAATTCCCCGTGCTACGGCTCTATTCACACTTTGCCAGGAGGGGGACATCTTTTTGCAAACCCATACCACCAAACCATGGAAGCGTTGCAGACACGCGGCAATGCCACATTTGTTGCATCCACGGCTGATCATTCGCTCACCACATTTGAGTGGACACGGTCCGACTGTGTAAGCAGCGAGCCCATCACAAAGGGGATGTTTTACGAATTGAATGCAATTTATTATGGAAAGATCAAATCTTCCGTCGGGCTGTTTGGGGAAGTAGCAAAGGGCACATACGAGGAACGCAGGCTGTCCGTGTGCACCGAGGGGCCGTATAGCAAGCTATGCTTGAAACGAGCGGCAGAAGGTGGCACATGGGAAGTGGCTGACCGATCCTCCACTGGTGCATACATTGTTCGTTACTGGGAAGGCGGGGCCCCGACCAATGTCACTATGGAGGTAAATCTGTATCTCGATTATACCACCACCTTCCCGGAGGTCTACAGGGTACATGCCAACAACCCGAGTGGTATGCGACTAGATTCCGGGTTGAATGACATTGACGTTGCGTTGTCGTCAAACGGAGCAAAGCTTTTTGGTGGTGCCACAATGGCGTGTCACGGAGGCTGCCAATGGTTTGTGACGGACAGCCGGGTCGCCTTCACACTGGTGCGAAGGTTCTCGACAGATTCCATTGGGGCGCTGTTTGACGGTGCTGACCCGCGAGGTGTCGTTACGGTCACATCGACCACCTTTGCAAACTCCACCGAAACCCACACATGGATGCCGGATGGCTGCGAAGCATTCGGAAATTCATCGGGGAAGCTTGTGTCTCTGTACACTGGTCGTTGCTTGGGGATGGATGGATCGTCTGTCACCTACCGGGGCTGTGAGGTGGCCACACCCAACAGTGTGTGTTGGTCGGTCACGGCTTCGCCAAAGCCCCACGAACACCATCAGGGTGTTACAAATGTAAACACTTGGCGGGAGCTCGAGTTCGACGATTCTAGGCTTTGGTGGCACAGCGACGTCATCGCACCACCGGTTTCCAACGACACCCTGTTCCTGCAGACAGACGGGATCACTGACGTGGAGTTCATGGTGGCCCTGGAGGGCCACTTGAACCCTACAAACGGTGCACGAGTCACCCCCGTGCGCGCATACACGATGACCAGTCGACCCATCAGAATAACGGAATGCCACGGTGCCAAACTAGACAATCCCCTCGTTGTGTTTGCGTGTGACACTACCTGCACAAATGCGTCCACGTGTACAACACACGCCGTTCCAAGCGACCAAGATGGTACACTGTTGTGCAACCCGGAGACGTGTTGGAGTGCGCCGTCGTCGTGGTCAAATGTCAGCCATGCCCGTCAGTTTGACGCCGAATTAGTAGAGACGACTTCAGGGTTTTTTTTCAAGCGCCGCCCGTTGAACCACATTGACACCACTAACCCAAGGCGGTGCATGTCGGCCACGGGGAATACAGACGGCCACAGTCGACGATTACAAACCGTGGATTGTTCGCGCTCGGACGTCTACCAGGCTCAGCCATTGGGCGCAGCCGCGTTGCTTGCAACGGGCGACGATTCCGCCCAAAATCTGAAATCCCTTGAACAGCCTGGTATGTGCATCGGCGTCGGTGATTCAGCTCGGATGGAACTTGTGCCATGCGAAGACTGGCATAGGCTTGTCCACATCAGAAACGCACACCGGGACGATGCATCCTTCGGTGGGCGCGGAACCGGTGGCCACGTGGCCCAAAATGCCCAGGCAGTGGTTAAATATGGAAATGCAGACACGAGCATCACTGCCTTGTATTACCCTGGCATTGGCCGCGGTCAGCTTCGGGTAGTGATTTCCCTTCGCAACAACACGGAAACTCTCGATACCGGTTTTGATCTTTACAAGGCCCCCGTAGTCTCGTTGGTCGATGACACCGGCGAGATCACCGCGGCGCCAAATTCGCATGCCTACACGATCAGGGTACACAGGCAGGATAACGGGACGCACGAAATACGCCGATTTGTTTTGATACGGAACGGCACCGTCGTCGACGAGAGGGCACAAAAACACGCCCCTCGAGTCTACACACCACAGGCCACGGGGGCGTGGCGCATGGGGATCGGAAGCGAGATAGCCCAGCCCATCAAAGGCGTTGTTACCCGTGTAGACACTGCGGCCTACAGTGATAAGGGTGTGTCGGCGGACGCAGTGAGTGACGTCAGATTCAGGTTCGGAAGTGGCCGCATCTGGCGTCTACACAAGCGGGGTTACACGTTCGACATGGCATCACAGCTGCCCGGGGACTGCATTGATTTGTGCCGAAACCGGACCGATTGCCACGCCGCCAGGTGGTCCCCCTACACCAAAACCTGTGAGATTCTGCCATCGTGTGAGAGAATCATGCGCGTGGCGGAGGGATACCCCAACAGTCTAAACATGCGCGCGTCGCCATGGTTTGTCTTTGACAAACGCGCCGACACAACGAACCAAGGGCATCGCATCGTGCCTCTTCACGAAAGTAACCAGTCGCCGGACGGCAGCATGAGGATTGACCAGGCTACCAGCGAAGACTTTTCGGCGGCTTCGTTTGCACACGTGGCCAATACGGCCCTCTATCCCGAGGGCGCGGGGCTCATAAAAGAAAGCCACTTCAACGACGAATCGGTCTACACCTTTCAAGAGGGTGCTAACTATCCCACTATCATTTCCAGGTCCACTGAGGAGCACAAGGACGTGCCGTGCACAAACACTCACACGTTTGCCTTTGTCGGGTCCTTCGAGAGCACGGAGTCGAGGTTTGGTTACCGGCGGATTCTTTCGCCTGCTAGTGAAGGCGGGCAGGGCGGCGTGAGCCTCTCCCTCAGCCCAGATGGTCACCTAAAGGATCGACAGTCGAATGTCAGCATCGAAGTGGAGGGCAGCGGTGGGTGTTTGTCGGTTGTGGTCATCGATTGCTACGCGGGCATGCGCGTGTCTGTCAACGGACAGCTACGCCATACGCTGGACAAATGCCCCTTTGATCTCCTTTACACGGACACCCTTGCACATGGGTGGATTGGGAGAAACGATATTATTTGCCTCGGGGGCCTACCCCTCTCTGACGCCACGCACTTTGAGCTGGTCGCGTACTATCAAGCCCTGTATTCACAGTCACCACACAAGCTGTGCTGGGACCCCAAGGACCACACGCTGCCCAACAAGTACCACATTCTCCCCGAGAATCGTGCGAATCTCGGCCCTATTCACCCGGACCGGTGGACTTGGCGCGTGGATCAATGGGGGCAGGATCACACTACCATGCGCTGCATGGATGCCGCTGTGTGCAGCCCAGTCATCACGCCCAGCCTCGAGATCTACAAACAAGGGCTCGAGGAGCACGCCGCCTCGCCGTTCCACATCAACCTTCCGGATGGCAGCTTTATAAACAAGACAGGTGAGCCCACGCAGGTCATCGCCGAAGCGGCTATTTTCGTGTCGAGTGTCTCTGCTACACAGGAGCGCGAAGAATGCGGCATCACGGCGATGCACACAGAGCACAAAGACGCGCCCCCGTGCCGATGTGACGAATCGTTCTTTAGTGAATGGGTGGAAGACATGGAACGCTCCGAACAGTGCGGGGAGTGCGTCACCGATTTCCAGATCGGCATCTACCCCCAATGGTTGCAAGGCATGGAGTTTCCCAGAAAGACTGGCGCTCGCGTCCCGGATCGAAACGCTGCCATCAAACGCTACACTCGGGTGCTCCTTGATCATCCCGACGCCCCGTGCCCTGATTTTTACATCAACCCGAACAAGTATCTTGTTAACGAGAGCTGGGTGGTCCAATGCCCCAGCTGTGCAAGAGATTGTCGCTTGCACCCAACAGCCATGGCGGCTGCCTCCCAGCGGCTACAAGACCTACAGCCCCAGCCCGACACAGGCACGTGCCCAGAGTCACGAGCACAAGGGATACAATGCGGAAACCGCACCATGCGACGTTCCTGTGTGTTTCACATCTCCGTGCTCGAAGATGCGACAGGTGGGGGGCGAAGCTGCACGGAGGTGGCCCTTGCCGACATGCGACAGATTGCAGATACCAACAAGCTACAGCAACAAGAAGATTCCGCGTCGTGGGCATCGGTGGCCTACTACGCGGACGAGCTGGCACAACCCGGCGCCGTCGTGTCATCCGGCTATTACATGACCCAGCCCGTGGTCAACGTTATTCTTAAACAGACGGCCGTCTTCCCGGACAGGAACTGGAATTGGGTCACCGTAGATGCCCAGCAGCTCGTAGGTGCACAGGGCGGCTCCGTTTCTCATAGCTGTCCACGAGTGTGCGACGCCACCACTTGCAGTGACACCGAGGACCCGGAACTATACTCGCGCAGCGCGCTCTACTCTACATGGAACGCCGTGCTTGTCTTGCTTGTCGTGTTTGCTCTATTTATCTCGTTGGCCGCAGCCGTCGCCTACGCCAAGACACTTCGAGAAACACAACAAAAATGTATCGATTATTTTATAGGAAACTCTAGGCCGAACTCATACACCAAGGTTGATACAGATTAACAATTCATACAGTTAAACGTGTAAGAAACTGCAACACCTCCAAGTTTCCGTGATATGTTGCTTTCCGTGCAAGGCGTCTGTTTGTTTTGTCCATTCGGTTAAAAATAAACTAGTTAAACATAAACACAGATAGTTTATTTCTATTCTAATTGATCGAAGAATTCCGATTCGGCATTGTCTGACAGAGAAAAATCGATCTCTTTGCCAACTTGTTTGAAGGTGTAACCCCTTGCCTCCAACCAAGTGGGGAAATCTGTGGCGGGTGTCCCAGCTTTGTTGTCCTTTCTGAAGGCCGACGTTATATTGGTATAAGGCACTCTATCATTAGCAGAAACCTCCCTCCAGACGTTATTTCGAAAGGCGCTGTCCCGGGTTGGGTTGTCATTACAAACATACCCTTTATCGTGAAGATAAAGATGCATTGGCTCCGGTGCATGTGTCCCATTTCCGGAGATTGCGCCTCCTTTTAGTTGCAACCACGCGAGATCCTTAAGACCATCGAGGCGCTCCATGTCTGTTGTAGACTCAATCCCCCCTTGTGCCTATATTATTTATAACCGGTACGGGTTGTTGTTGTCATTGTAGTTCAAAGGCGAGCGAGCTGTAGCGACCGGCGGAGGTTGAGACAACCTCGAGGGCGTGCACCCCGAGCCTTGCGCCAAGCACAATGCCCACCGTGGCGCCGTAGCACAGGTGTGTCTGCGTTGGTGTGAGGTGGCCGTTGGCACCGAGGCTCGCGGGCCACGCTAGGGCCACAATGTAGATGGCGGCGGGGAAGAACCGCGACCATGCCAGCCACACACTGCTTGCGTTGGTCGACCCACGAGCCATAAGCTTGGCGCGCACTATGAGGAGTATCGGCACGGGTGCGACGTAGGCCAGCGGCACGGCCATGGCCGCCGGTGAGCCGTATTTCCCAATCGTTGCCGTCACCTGCAGCGACAGCCCCAGCACAAAGCACATGGACCCCACAATAGCCGTCGCCACGGACGCGACGCCGCTGCCGGCACAGCACACTGTGGGCTGAGCGACGCCACGCTGGTCGCCCCACAAGTCACCGAAAGCGACCCCCACGAACCGCATGCACGTGGCCGCCAGTATCACACAGAACCCGTAGAACGTCTCGTAGGAGGAGCAACATTCAATGCATCCATCCCGGCCCGTCCACGCCGCCCCGGATATCTGGACAAACATCGCGACGTAGCAGGCGCCGATCAGAATAGTGGCCTTTTGGCGAATATCACGGCGCGGGTTGCCCACAATTGCCGCCGGGTCCACGCTGTTGAGGAGCAACATGGCCATCGACCCCACCACAACGAGCGCCACGTTTGTGAGATCAGGCCGGTAGCCCAGCCAGCAATGGAGAACGGCGGTCACACCAAACGCGTAGATCGCGCCGGATACCCGGTGCACTGACGCCAACCAAAATGCCGGTCCAATTTCTCCGAAAAGCAGACCAAATTCCGCGCCTGCAAGAGCCGCATACGCGTGTACTTTGTGGGCCAGCTCTGTGAAGCAAACCGGGCAGTGTACCTCTGTGCCCGATGGCACTAACGAGGCATTGGGGGGATCCGACCGAATTTTGAGGTTTTCGGGTTGGCCCACTTCACCCACTTCACCAATTTCGCCCATTTCGCCCAGTTCGCCCAGTTCGCCCGATTCGCCCTGCTCGTCCACACCACCCGATTCTTCTACGTCGCCCGGTTCGCCCACTTTGCTCGAGCTGGTTTCATTAACTACGGTTCGCGATACACCCACGTCGATAGGGGTTGCGTTGCCAATGGCTTTGCCCACAACGGTAATTGTGGTCGTTGTACACTTGTCCATTTTGGTAACCACTCCCTGCCAACCCAACCATGCATACTTATAAACTCGTTGTCTTTTTAAAGTCGAGGGTGCAGCAGCGTGGTTAAATGCCACATTTTAATATAAACGTCTCTGGTTTTTATTTGATGTTTTACTCAGCAATATCTAGTCGACGCGATAACTCAGAAATTGCCATGTTGAGGATAACCACCCTAGCCATATTCCCTTTCTTGTCCAAAGTTCGTCCATTCCTAGCAGCATGCCCTTATTGGTCGTGATTCTTCCGTCTTGGTATAGCATCCATGCGCATTCAATAATCTCTGTTCCGAGTATTTCTGCGCAGTTGTATGGAGACCCGATCACAAGAGGTGTTAATCTGCGCATCATCTCATTCTTGAATGTTTCACGTACGTCCGACTTTGACGCGTTAAAGTCAATCATATAGATATAATTTCGTACTTGTTCCGCAGCGCGTTGCCAAAATTCAATGGCGGGTTGACTGATTTTTGAGCTAGTTATGTAAATCAGGTCGGTCTGTACCGAGCGCACCTTCCATACCCACGATCGTCTTAATTTCTGTAACGTCAAAAACGGAGCTACCTCCACCATGCTTTGCGCCGCTCTCAGCACGTATCTTCTTGTTCGTCTTCTCTGTCGATATTCGTCTTCTACTAACGCGTCCAACGTGTCGAGCGGCAAGTAGAATTTCATTACGTGCAAGTTCGCCCCCATATCATGCCGATTTAGTCGCTTCAATATCCCCGGCAAAAGAGCATCAAAAATCCGTTTCTTTGTGCCATCTCGCTTGTAAGGATTTTTCCAGTCAAACACACGAGCATAGAATTTCATCCTTTTCCCCCTGGCCGTTAGCACAAAGACGCGCTCACCCTTTTTTACTTCTCCAAAACCTCGAGGCTCCTCCTTTAAGGTTGGTGTTTCCACCGACACGTGCCAGTCCACGCACACCTCCGAAACATTAATAATCGAGCGGCATCCATTTACAATCTCAATAACACCGTCGTTGTATCGAAAATCCTTGGGGTCTGGTGTAAGCTGAAGTGCCAGCATATGAACCACCTCTAGCGGGAAAGAAGCAGCCTGCTCTGCGTCAGTAGCGAGTTTAGTAGCGATGTTAGCGGCTTGAGAGAGGGAGGGTTGCATGTTTGATGTATTGAGTTCAACCACTTAGAGTTCCTAGACTAGATTCTAAGTTTTTATACCGCTCTAGAACCAACATGACTATAATGGTACTTGTAGAAACCCCAGATCTTGAGTGGTTGTGTGTATAACCTTGAGTCTCTGTATCCACTAGACAAGTTCAATCTTAACCCCGAACTCATTCTATGTAGCTGCGCCTGTTATTGATAAGATCATCGGATAGCATCCAATTCAACCACATCCCTTTTTCAACACATTCGTCGTTCATTGATGTCATTATCTCAGAGTAGGATGTACTATCACATTTGTCGTAAACAGAAAAAAGCATTGTTTGTATATTTTCTATCTTCTCGTCTAGGTTGAGCGTACCTCGAAGTGGCTTTTGATCATTCGTCAGGGTGTGTGTAACCTCCCAGAAAATTATACCTTCGAGCAGTTGACGATAATTCGTTTCCGAATAGTAGGCCCGGCCCATAATGCGGTCTTGTATTGCCGGCCGTATAGAGCGCGATAAACGGCTCCAAATGTCGACCATTTCCAGATTTACCTCTTCTGTTGTTAGAAAATCAAATGCGGTTACGAACGTGCACCCTACACATTTCAAGGCCGGGGGTTGTTGCTCTATTTCTATCTCCAAGAATGGTCGCATGCACCCCAGCTGTAGTGAGCATCGGAGTATCTCGTTCTTTATTCCTTTAATTTTCGCGTCTTCCCCCATTGTTGTGATTCTGTATTCCTCCTCTTTTTTCGCTAGGTCGGCGAGAATTTCCGCATTGAGTTCGAACGTGTTGAACAAAGCTCCCTTTTCCATTTTCAGTTTTATTGGCGCCATCGCGTCCAGAATATTATTTGCTAGCCTTTTTTTTATGTTATCTCTTTTGTAAGGGTTTTTGAATCGCAGGATTCGGCCCGTGTATTTCATCGTCATGCCATTTGCTCGCACGATAAAGTGCCACGCGTCAGAGTAGCATGCTGGTTTAGGGGGATAACGGCGTTGAACCGGGTGCTTCACCATGCTCGGCAAAGTCAGGCATGTCGCCCATTCTTTGCACACCCTTGCCATATTCATCACGGGTTTGCACTCCTTTGCAAAAAAGGAAATACCATCATCGAATTTGAATTCCATCGGGTCGGGTGTAAGGAGCAACGCAACCGTGTTCCACAAGTCCTTATCAAAAGGGCGACAATGGGGTGACGGGATCGTTTTCGGTTTTTTTGTCTTGTCCAGCGGATACATGTTTGACGTGTCTGATTTTTATAAAATCTGTTCTTATTAATTTTGCCCGATCAAAATAGACTTGCTTAAAATTAAGAAGACTATAATTTCGGACTTCTCCCAAACCGCCCGCGGGCGGCGCGGATTGCGCGGATTTTTTTGAAAAGTGACGCCGACGCCCCCGTCACTTTGGGTTTTGCCAGGGTAGGCCACTCTCGGAAAAAAAATTTAGTGCGTTGTGCTATATTTAGAAACAATTAAAATTTGTGGCTGAGAATCGACTGTTTTAAATATAACACAACACACTAAATTTTTTTTCCGAGAGTGGCCTACCCTGGCAAAACCCAAAGTGACGGGGGCGTCGGCGTCACTTTTCAAAAAAA
>MDTC01077130.1_pt1 | contig 12038 bp, 4 predicted proteins | sample 811181 | NCBI WGS metagenome assembly MDTC01 (sample SAMN05326644, study PRJNA326480) | marine metagenome | isolation source: seawater | place: Pacific Ocean: North | collected 2011
CACCCCAGAGACTCTTTTTTTTTATCAAGACCCCTACACGAAACACACGTAAAAGGGAGGAGAAAAAAGAGATGCTTTGGTAGCGCTGTGTGGCACCACCTTGGAAAGAAGGAGACCACGACAGCCGCCTTTTGCGTACTACAAGTCGGAGAATACTACTATGGCGGAGTCATCATCAAAGTCGTCTTTCCTGTCGTTTTCGTCTTCGTCGTCTTTGTCGTCGTCCTCCGCTTTTGGTGGTGGTGGTGGTGGGGAAAAGACGACGAGCAAACGACAATCTCTGACGTACATCGTCCTCTTCGTGTCGGGCTTCATGGCGATTGCGCTGTGCGATTGGGAAAACGCGACGACTTTGACGACGACGCTCTCAACCGCGGGGCGTTCGGACAACAACAACAATAATAATAATAATAATAACAACAACAACAACAACGATTTGGAAGACGACGAGACGGGTGCGCTGAGCGGACGCTTGGAGGAACTGCGAGAGGAGAAGAGGCTGCTCGAAAAAGAAATCGAGAGAGAAGATTGGAAGAAAGATGTACAAAATGTTGATGATGTTGGCGTGGACGAGGATGGGATGACGCCGGAAAAACGGAAGAAAGAATACGACGAGAACAACTTTCCAGAAGCGATCATCGAGAATATCGAACGAGATTTAGGACATGGTGCGAGATCGCAACGAGGGCCAGAAGAACCAGCAGGAACCATGGAGTTGGCGAAATTGAGATGCTTGAACGCGCCGGAACCGTGGTCGCCGTTCGATGCCGGGAGGAAGAAAGATAACGACGGCAACGTGAGAGGGAAAAGAGAGAACGGGAGAACTTTAAGGAGGAGGGATGTGCTCGAGTCGTTGGAAGACTATTTAGAAGAGGTAGATGACAAAGAAATAGAAGATAGTACTAGAAGAAGCAGTAGCAGAAGGAAGCTCCTCGCGTATAGACTTCCGGCGGGGAAATATAAGCCTTTACAACCGAAGTGCGCGGCGAGCGAACGCGTGAAGAAAAGCATGCGTTCCGGCGAAGACGCCATAGTTGGGTGTTTGAAAACAAATAGGTGCTCCCATGCCATCGAGGACGTATTTGCAGCCATTCAAAACTTAGATGGCATCAAATCTTTAAAAAATTACGTCAATTGCATCATCGTCAACGGCCAAACGAAAAGGTGTAGCTCGATTACGGGGAACCCGGAAACGTTTCCGTACATCGGCACGAAACCGCCGCCGAAAGCGAAGAAAGAAACAATAAGAACCTATAAAACATGTGCCCTAGTCGGCAATGGTCCTGGTTTGCAACGCGAAGGTATGGGTGAAATTATCGACAAACATGACGCGGTCATTCGATTCAACACGTTTGTCTCCAGCGGCGTCTGGCAAAACTACACGGGCGTTAAATCCACCTTGCGCGTCTTCAACAAAAAACGCGCGGAAACCATGAAGAGCACGAAAAATGTTTACATCTCCTCCACGAAAACGAAAGACAGAAAAACTGTCGAAGACGAACTGTGGATCTTCTGGAACTACATGTCCTTCCCGTTCCTCCCTCCCGTATTGAGAGCGAACAAAAACACCGCAATCATGGCTCCAGACGTCATCAAATACATGGTCAACGGCTACTTCAAATCTCGATCGGATTTGCATCGGTTAGGATATAAAGGTTTCCAGTGTCCAACCAACGTCAATTCTGGCGTCCATGCCATCTACATGGCAATGCAAATGTGCGAACGCGTCAACTTATTCGGTTTCAGTTACAGCATGGACATGTTGAACAAACGCAACGACGCTCGGTCGCCCAGAATGTCCAGGTTTCACGATTGGGCGTTCGATACGATGTTGGTGAGATTGTTGCATCTCAGCGGGTACGTCAACGTGTGCACTTCGTAGTCCGTAGGTATAATGTTTGTACGTAGGAAAGAGTTATTTGAGAACGTTGTGAAGTTTCTCTTCTTTTTCTCTCTTTGTTTTGTTCTCGTCAAAGTCAAAGTCCCTCCTTTTTTCCTCTCGAAAGCAAAAAATCTTTCAAAAAAAAACTCGGGAATTCGAAACGGAAGAAGAGACATCATCTCTTCACACTTCACGGACACCCAAACGCGGGAACGAATCGTTTTTCGAGAAAGGAACTCGACAGATTTCGCTTTGGTTCTTTCTCTCCTCCTTCTTCGTTCGTCGTTTTATAGTGGGAGTAAAAGAGTCGAGAGGGGATCTTTTCGGATTACGATCGGGTCCTCCTTTCTCTTTCGATCGAACGATTAGGAGAGCGCGCTGTTGGAGTGCTGGCGCGAAAGGAGAGGAGAGAGTCGCGATGGCACTCGTCGACCCATCCATTTCGGGTGTCCTCCGCGCGGTTTTGATCGCCTACGCGGCGTTCTCCGCGTACGCCATTCGTTTATTCGCGGTGCAAGAATACGGGAGGATCATTCACGAATTCGACCCGTGGTTCAATTTCCGCGCGACGCAGTATTTGGCAGACAACGGGTGGAAGAAATTTACCACCTGGTTCGATCACATGAGTTGGTACCCACTCGGGAGACCGGTCGGGTCTACGATTTACCCCGGGATGCAAGTGACCGCGGTGACATTGTGGAAAGTGATTAATCTGTTCACGCCGATTTCGTTGAACGACACGTGCGTTTTCTTCCCGGCGTGGTTTGGCGGCGCGGCAACGGTGTTGACGGCGATGTTGACGCACGAATGTTCCGGGAGCGCGTGGGGCGGCGTTATCGCGGCGTTGATTATGGCGGTTATTCCCGCGCACACGATGCGGTCAATCGCGGGTGGGTACGATAACGAGTCTTTAGCGGTGACGGCGATGGTTTTGACTTTTTACATGTGGGCGAGATCGAATAGAAACGAAAAGTCCTGGCCGTTGGGTGCGGCGGCAGGGTTGTGCTACGTGTACATGGTCGCCGCGTGGGGTGGGTACACGTTCGTTTTGAACATGGTTGGTTTACACGCGGCGTCCTTGGTTGCGTTGAGACATTACACGGACGCGTTGAGAAAGGCGTATTCGTTGTTTTGGATCGTGGGGACGTTAGGTGCGATTCAGTTTCCCGTGGTTGGGTTACAGCCGATTAAAAGCGCTGAGCAAATTGGTCCCATGTTTGTTTTTTTTGGCTTGAACGTCATCGGGTACGGGGAAATGTTGATTAGGAAGCAAAAGTTGCAAGGAGATAGAAAGAAGGCGTGGCAGTTGAGGATAAGGGTGTACACCGGAGCAGCGACGATTGCGTCCGCAATTTGCGCGGCGTTAGCGCCAACCGGGTGGTTCGGGCCGTTGTCCGTGCGCGTTCGCGGTTTGTTTATTAAACACACGCAAACTGGGAATCCATTGGTAGACTCGGTCGCCGAACATCAACCAGGGACTGCGGATGCGTACGAGAGATATTTGCACAGTTCCATGTTTACGACTGCACCTATTGGGTTCCTCTTCGCCGTCGCGCATTTCTTTGCGCACGTTAACCCGCAATCGTTGTTCTTACCGTTGTACGCGTGCGTGGCGTATTATTTCGCCAACAGAATGGTTCGTTTGATTATCTTCTTAGGTCCTATCGCGGCGAGTTTGTGCGGAATCGCAGTTGGATACGCGGTCGACGATTTGCATAAGATTTGCAAAAAATACGCCGTTCGATACTTGGAGGGTAAATCGATTTTGTTCCACGTGGACGAAGAAAAGAAAAAAGTGGACGAACCGCCGGCAAAGATTTCCAACACGAAAATGAAGAAGAAGCATTCCAACAACAACATGTCTTCTTCATCCCCGGACGCAAAAAGCAAGGATTCTTTCGTCAACGATCCGAGACGATCCCTCTCGAAAATCTACCACTCGAACGTTTCTGTCTTGTTCCGTTTGACGTTCTTGTGTCTTGGCCTCGCGAAATTTGCCACCAATTGGCCTTCGTTCATGAAGTACTCTCACGATATGGCTCAAGGTATGTCTATGCCATCCGTCATGTTCAAAGGCCAACTCCAAGACGGCCGCGTCATTCTCGTTCGCGATTACATGGACGCCTACGAATGGGTACGAGAAAACACCCCGGAAGACGCTCGGGTCATGGCCTGGTGGGATTACGGCTACCAAATCACTGGCATCGCCAACCGTACCTCGATCGCGGATGGCAACACGTGGAACCATGAACACATTGCCAACCTGGCGCGAACACTCACCGCTCCAGAAGACGAAGCGTACGACGTCATCCGCCACTTGGCAGATTACGTCCTCGTGTGGACCGGCGGCGGCTCCGACGATATGGCAAAATCCCCACATCTCTTCCGCATTGGCGCCAGCATCGGCCAGAAAGGCGGCACCGTGGATATGATGGAAATCCAACGCAAATTTGGCGTCGACCGTCAGGGTCGCCCGTCGCCGATGATGGCCAATTCTTTACTCTTCAAACTCGTCTCCTTCCAAGGCGGCGTCTCCGAAGACCATTTCGAAGAAGTCTTCACGTCCAAATATAGAAAAGTGCGCATTTACAAAGTCGTCGACGTGGACATGGAATCTCGAAAGTGGCTGGAAGATCCAAATAATCGCGTGTGCGACCCGCCGGGAAGTTGGCAGTGTCCGGGACGATACCCGCCGGCATTGAAAAAGTATCCGAGGTTGATCAAACCGGCCTATCCGGCGGAGCGAGAAAAGATGGCGGCGGAGAACGCGAAGAAGAGAAAAGGGAGAGGGAAATCGGAACTTTAAGAAAGAGGGATACATTGCATAGAGAGAAAGAAAGAAAGAACGAAAGAGTGTGTTGGTGTTGGTATTAGACGTATATATTATTTTAAACTACATGAATATCCAGAACGTTGAACCGTCGCGCGTTGCTTTCCTCGACTTTCACGCTTGTCCTTTTTTCTCTCTTCCGTTTGACTTTTTCAAAACGGCAAATTTCCATTCGCATTCGGCATTCCTTTGCTCTCTCTCTCTCTTCTTCTCTCGACACGCGCGATTGTCCGAGCGAGAGACGTCCATGGCGGAAGGATTTTCACCCCCAGACTTTGCGAAATGGTTCGCCCTCGCCGATTTGGACGGAGACGACCAAATTTCCGGTCAAGAAGCCATTCCATTCTTCACGAAATTCGATGCGTTGGTAAAAAAGGATCTCATCGAGTGCTGGGAAATCGCGGACGAACACAAGAATGGATTCCTAACTTTAAAAGAATTCATCGTCGCCATGGGCGTCGTGTCGCTGAAACAAGCCGGCGTGAAAGAAATCACGAGCGCACACGTTCAGTTGTTGAGAAAAGGAGAGTCGAGAGGGTTGCCGACGCCGGTTTTGAAGAATGGAGAGAGTTTAGGGGAATTAAGTGCTGATAGCGGAGCAACTGCTCCTGGTTTTGACTTTGCCGGGAGTAGTGCTACTGCGAACGAAGGAAAAGCAGCAGCGACGACGACGAGCACAGAACAAAAACAGAACACGGAAGTAGCGACGACGTCAACAATGACGAGTGGCAGACCAATGTTGAGCGACGATATATTTGCGGCGTACGATCAACCTCCCGCTACGGCTGCAACCGCCGTGCCAAGTAGCAGCGGGTTTGATGCCGCCCCTGCGGGATCGTTTGCCAACAATGGTGTTAGTAGTGTGCCTTCGGTAGTAGCAAACACCGCATCTGGGTTTGGTGCTCCTCCTTCATCTTCTTCCTTTGGCAGCAGCTTCGATTCGAGTTTTAGCGCGGCGCAAACGTCGCAAGCTTTTGCGGCTGCCCCGATACCTCCTGCAATTCCTCCTGCGATTGCTCCTCTTCCTACCCAACAATGGCCAGCGATGGGACCGAGTGATTACCAAAGATACCAAATTCAGTTTTTGCAAAACACAAATAACGATCCAAACGCGTCGATTCCGGCGCAAGTCTGCGCGCCGATGATTGCGGCGTCCGGGTTGGAGAAGCATATTTTGAAGCAAGTTTGGGAAATTGCAGACGCGAGGAAGATTGGCGCGTTGGCGTGGCCGGAGTTTGTGGTTGGAATGTACTTAGCGGATGTCATTAAGACGAGGGGTGTGCAATGTCCAGAAACGATGCCGCCCATGCCATTTCCTCCGTTTGATCAAAACGCAGCTGGTTTGTTGACAAACAACACATCTTCTACTTCAATGGCTCCTCCTCAACCACAACAAGAACAAATGTTGGCGAGCGTTCAAGTTCCACTTGCGCAACCAGAAACGTTTAACTTCATTCCTGGTTCACAGCTTCGTGAAGAGTTCAACACCGTTGCGGCCACAGCGAGTACATCTACGGGGGGCGATACCAACGAAACGACGTTCACCTTTCGCGGTCCGCAACTCGATCTCTCGGCCGTGCCAACCGCCGAGCGACAATTCGCAGAAACGCAATTCAACGCTGCGAAACAAGCTGACGAAAACTTATTCACGCAAGAAACTAGAGAATCTGAAAGTAAAATGTCCGCCAAAGCTGCGCAAGAGGCTTTAGGTAATTTAGCGTTGTTTCGCAGGAAGTGCGAGGCGAATTTAGCAGAAGCAGAGAATAAAGCTTCGGTCGCGGAAAGCGAAGCGAATGAGCTGAAGAAGAAGATCGACGAGGCAAAAAAGATGTGCGAAGAGTTAATTCAGAAGAGCGAACAGAGTGGAGACGATTCGATCGCTACTCGATTAGAAAAAGCGAGAGAGGAAAGAGAGATATTGAGAGCACAGTTAGAGCAGGAAAATGCAAAACTTCGAGAGTTGAGCGGCCTCCCAACGAATGCTTCGAATGCTGCAGAAATGGAACGCGAGATAGAAATCGTGGAAAGTGACATTGCAAAACTTAACAATGACATCACTTTAGCGCAAAAACGACTACAGCTAGCGAGTGAACGCGCGGATTTGACGACGCAATTGGCCAACGTTTCCATAGCTGCGGAAAAGAAAGACCGAGAACAAAAGGAAAGCGCGCCACCACAAGCTCCTCCTCCATCGGCCATGACACCGAACGGTTCGTGGGAAGGCGTTCAAATCCCACCCTTGCCACCGATGCCTACGCCGGTGCCACCGACGCCTGAGACCGCAAAAGTAGGCTTCGACCAAAGGAACGAATGGAATACGACCAAGACACTTCCAGTTGCGGCGAAACCACCGCAACAACAACAGCAACAACTTCAAGATGACTTATTCAGCAGTTCACCTCCAGTTATTCCGTCATCGGCTTCGATGAACGCGAAACCAACTGAAAACGGACAACAAGAACAACAACAACAACGATCGACTGACGGCTTTGATTTCTCAGCGCCAACTCCGCGAGATTTTGCCCCTCCCGCGGTTGCCGCCGCGTTGTACTCGCAAACCAATTCTGGAGGCTTCTTTTCCGACGAAGAAACGACGCCGAACCATTCGAGAAATCCGAGCGGGTTGGACGGGATTAACTTTGGTAGCAATAACAACTCAACTGGAGGAGGAGGAGGAGTACCGCCGGTTCTCCTCGATACTCAAAACGGCGCTACCCCTGCTCCGTGCGCGTCTTCTGGAGTCGTCGCGAAAACGCCCGAAAACTTCGTCGACCCGTTCGCGGATAGCGACGACGAAGTTGAGGATAGTTTTGACGACCCTTTCGCGTAGAGAAAGAGAGATAGTAAACATCCAACCGTGTGTACTACTAAAAATACATGTGAAGCTTTTTTCAAGAGTTCCAAAAAACACCTTAATTAAGGAGTCTTTATTTAAGGTGTCGATGATTGACAAAAATCCGGGACAATTCATTTCACGTGTTCACAGTTCGACCCGAGCGAAAAGAAAGCGCGCTTTTACGGAGAGGGCAAAGAGACCCGCGCGTTCCTCCTCTCTTTCGTTGGTGTCGTTCGGTTTCTTTTTTCCCCCTCCTTGCGAAAAAGCTTTGTCGTGTATTATTAAAGCGACGTCTCTTCATCATCATGTTTAAGCGCTCGAAGTCGAACAAGACGACCAATTGGGCCAATTCTAATGTCGGGTCGAAAAAGCGTGCCGTCAATTTTACCGTCGTCATCCACGAATTAATCGTACCGGTGTTTGATGATGCCGCGACCACGAGCACGGCCGAAGAGGCCAATAATGGCAGGACGAACGCGCTGAGAGCTATCGCGTGGCACCGAGGAAATAAGAAATCGGGGGTGACGAGGAGCGTTCTGGCGAAACCGTATCATCCACAATCACACGGAGGAAATGACCAATTCAATCCACCTCAATTGGAAAGGCACGACTTCCAAGACGAAACGTTCGCGTTCGAGGCGACGATGCATCCGGAAAACAACAACAAAAAGAAATGGCTGCGACTTTTAATTTTAGAAGCGAACAAAAACGAAGCGGAAGCTGCAAGAGACGGGACGAAGAAAGTGGCGGGGGTGCACATCGGGTCGGTAGATTGCGAATTGAGTGACTTTGTCAAAGCGAAGGGGAAAGGCGGAAAGATGGGGGTGAAGGTGACCGTAGAGATAGGATTGGAGCAGAAGTATTTAGAAAGGATGGGGAAGAGTGCGTCGCATTATTATTCGTCGTCGAGAGAAGGGAAGGCGAGAATGACGATGACAATTCGACACGACGGGGAGGATTCAGCAGACGGGAACGCCTTTGTCGCGGCTCCTGAAGGAGGTACTGCCGGTAGCCGTAACAACAATCGTTTCTCGAGAACTCAAGAGCAGCAAGTCGCAAGAACTAGTAATAATAACAACAACAACAGCAACAACACGAGTGCTGTTGTGGCTGACCAAGATATTCGACCTATATCTACGTTTTCCGTGGCTGATGTCGTGAAACCAGGGCAGAGACCAGTCGGGAATGTCTCCACAAATCGCATGCCGCTAGCGAAACCGTCATCATCGTTACACGCGTCGCGGTTTGGTGCAGGAGGTGCGGGAGGTATTGTTGTGAATGCTGCGAGACCAGCGATGTCGAGCGAGAACGACGCGATTTTGATGGATGCGTCCAAATCTACCGCTAAGATGTTTGCCCATGATCGATTCGAGAAAGTACCTCCAAATGAATCTCAGCAACTGGATGCGAATGGCCACGACGATGAAGCAAACGACAACGATAACGACGGAGAAGAAAAGTGGAATCCGTTTGCGCGTCGCGAAGACGGTGGGTCTCAAGTCAACTTGGGCGCATCGATAAGTGCAGTGGATAGAAGCGAAACGCCTCGCATGGGCAATTCGAATATGAGAAAGAATAACGACGAGAACAATAACACAGAAGTCGATAGCGATGGTTTCCTCCTCGATTCGGATTTAGAAACGGAAGATGACAACGAATTTGATACCGAAGTAGATGATGAAAAACACCAACACGAAGATAATGATGAAGATGAAGACGAGGAATTCGATGATATAGACGACGCGCTCACGCATCGCACCTTTCAAAACGACGATGATGATGACCGGTGCACGACGCCACCGTCGACGCCTGGACCGACGCGACCGCCGCCAACGCCGTCGCATAGAAGAACTTCGTACGCGGGAAGCTCGGTCGAACACCGCTCTGAGTTACGAGATCGAGAGGATGTGACTGTTTCATCGCATGGCGTTGTGAACCCCTCGGGTGGACCGATGTTTGTGGACAAGTCTCCAGAATTTAGAAGACGGTCGCTCAAGTTTCGCACGGATAAACGGTTGTTCGCTGACGACGGTCTCGAATCGAAAGGCTCGCCGCCATTTCGAAACGTGCACAGGAACAATTTATTAGTGGACGCGTCCTTGGAGAGTAATGGGGACGATTTGCGCCAACGATCTGTGAGCAATTCCTTGGATCGATCTAGAGGCGATTTCGATTGGAGCAGCATACCCATGCCGCAAGACGCGGCGTTGCAAGCGCAGAGGTACAACAACGTCGTCTCTTCTCACGGGGCTGCTTCTACGCACGTAACGCGAAGCGATGCGCCTTCATCGCCAACGAGAAATTCTGAACTCTCCATGGTTGAGCGCATATCGCAAGATTGGGATTTGGAGCACCGTGCGGCCATTCGTGCAAGTTTTGACAGTAATCGCTTCGAAGGCGTTCGCTCGTCGCCGATAAACGCAGGTAGTCAAACGACCAATCGAACTTCGATCGATAATAACAATAGCACCGTGCAACAACTAGAACAAGAATTGGAAACCGTCAAAACGAGATATGAGCACGAAGTTGCCGAACTCAAGGACGATCTCTCTGAGGAGCAGCAAAAGATCCAGAGAATATCCGAACAGCTCGAACGTACGAAGAAGAACTTGGATGAAACAAAGTTGGAACTTGGGGCAACGCAAGTCTCGCATTCGAGATTGGAAGAGGAGAACGAACAGTTGAAAAATCTCGTGCAGACTCTGAAGCAAAAGATTGCTGCAGTTCATAGCCAACGAAGCGTCGACGAGAGCTCTGTCAGCGCCGATATCGTCGCGGCGCAAAATTCTTTGAAAGTTGTTTCATTAGAACGAGACGACGCTAGAAATGAAATCGAGCAGTTACAACAAGTTATTGAAACTTTAAGAAAAGATTTGAGCGACGAAAAGGCGAGGACGTTGTTAGAATTTTCCATGCGTAAATCATCGTTGGGTGACGACCAATCCGACGTAATGATGCGAGAGGCTGGACATGCCTACTCTTCAACGAGCGGGAACGACTCAGATGGGGATATGATTCCACCTTGGGCGAAACGAAATGCGACGGTCATTACAAAGTTTGACCGCCTAAAATCAACCAGGGCGATTGTGGACGAGGACTCGACGGATGATGATGAAACGGACAAAGAGGAGGAGGAGGAGGAGGCCGACGGCGACGACAACGACGACGATGACGAATTGAAAGCGACAGGAGTCCCCCGGCTTGAACAAAGAGAAGGATTGGATCACCATCACGATACGACGACGACGAGTACAAAAGAATACAGCGCACCAATCGAAGCCGCACTCGTTCGAACGCCGCAAACGACGGAGAATTTTGTCGTCGCCAAAGCATTGTTTGCATACGCCTTCCAAGAAGACGCCGACGAAGCGTCAAGAAAAGAGAGATGTTATCGCGTCCTCGACGCATTCAGTGGATGCATTCGAGGGTACGCGTTCGATGAACCGAAGCAGCTCGTTGCGATTTGGGTACAAATTGCTGCGTTTGCAAGAGGTTTGAAATCGAAAGGTAGCACTCTTTCCGCGGTTTGGGAAGATGCCAGGAAATTGAGAGACGAAACGTTCGCATTTGCATTTGAAGCCGTATGGCGCCACGCGATGTATCCATCCATCATGTGCTCGGGCGACGACGAGTGTGCAGCGGAATCGGAGGAAACACGAAACGAATTGAAAGGTGAGGGCGAACGCGTTGGACGCGTATACGTTCGCGCTTTGGATCGCGCTGCGATTCTATTGGGAGTTAACGAAACCGCGAACCAAGCGCCCGGTTTGGCTGTCGCCAATGCGGCCATCTTACAAGCAATACTGTCTCGGTTAGATAACGCTTTAGTTCGAACCATTTTGTCGCTGGATGACACGAACGATGCAGATTGCATCGAAGATATCGCAAATTTGGTCCCAGGAAAAGGCGTCGTAAGCTTCTCCGCTGGAGCGCATTTGAAACATTGCGTCTCGCTCGTCTCGCGATGGTCAGAATCCATCGGTGGCATGTCAACTTCCAACACATCAACTCCATACGTCGCGCTTTCAAACAGTCGAAGCTTAGCCGACGCGATGATGGTCCCTAGAGTCAACTTAGTAGATGAAACAGTCCGCTCGGGCATCCAAGGTCAACTCACGAACGCCATGATTGCCAAAATTCTGGAAAAACGCGTCAAGTGCGAATTAGACGACGACAGAGTTGACCCGAATACGGCTGCCGCCATCGCCGAGTGCGTCATGCGATTGAGCAAAGAAGACGACGACGAGGAAAAAGTCCCATCAATATCGAACTCGATAAATGCCTCTTCCTTCTTAGACTTCAATCCGGACAAAATCGGCGCCGATCAGACGTGGGACGAGCATCAGTTTCTCCTTTGCGAATCCCGAGACACGTTCGCGCGCGCCAAAGCGTCCTCCTTCCCGCAGTTTTCCCATCGTTGGGAACACTCGTGAGACAGAACACCACGCATCGCCATCACCCAACACGCACAGCAGAGCATAGAGTATATA
>MDTC01085466.1_pt1 | contig 12038 bp, 9 predicted proteins | sample 811181 | NCBI WGS metagenome assembly MDTC01 (sample SAMN05326644, study PRJNA326480) | marine metagenome | isolation source: seawater | place: Pacific Ocean: North | collected 2011
AAATATTGATTTTAAACAATAAAATTTAGTAGTACATCGGAATCATAATCCGGGTGTCGGGAGTTCAAGTCTCTCCTCCGCTACCATTTTTTTTAATATTTTCAGTATACTACAGCGCTTCAAATATTTTTAGCGAGTTTTTTCATTACGTTAATTAGTAAGGTTATTACAAGTTTTTTGTTCATCTTTTTGCTTGAATGATATAACCAAATAAATATCAGTTATTAGGAATAGACATAACTATACTTAATTAAATGTCGTTACTAGTAAACTGTAAAATCGGAGTAGAGAATTTTTAGATCAAGCACGACGGTTGTCGCCTTATTAAGAATGGCGGCATCTTGATGCCATTAATCTTATTATTAAATTGGCAGCATAACTATGGCCGTTAATCATTTAAATTTTTTTTAGCTAGCTGTATGCCGAATTCTTACTGAAAGTTTTAAAACAACACATCTTTTTTGCAAATTTTGTAGACTTTACCAGAAATAAGTAAAATAAGAACAGTTATTTGATAAAAGCAATAAGGTTGTTTTCCTGAATATTAACACTATAGAATATAAGTGTTGGGATATAATCGCTGTTTTTTTAGGAATTTAGTAAAATGACACTTATACAAAGTTTTCCGGGTATTCATTTTGATTTCGGAGCAATTAGAGAACTCGAGCCGGAATTGAGGGCGCGAAAAATTCGTAAGCCCATCCTTATTACTGACAAAGGATTAGTCAGGTGCGGTGTATTGCAGCAGGTTCTAGATGCTTTACCCGCTGGCCAAGATTACGCTGTTTTTAGTGATATTCCAGAAAACCCGACAATTCTTGGCGTGGAAGAGGCATTGAGGGTATATCAATCAGAAGCTTGTGATGGTATCGTTGGCATTGGGGGTGGCTCAGTGCTAGACACTGGTAAAGCGCTTCGCATAATTACACACCAGAGCGGTACTTTGTTAAGTTTTTTAGATCATTCTTCAGAAATTTCTGCGAAAGTAGCTCCTTATATTACTATTCCAACGACCGCCGGAACTGGTGCTGAAATTACCTTTGGGGGTGGCATTCATCCGACAGAGAACGCGATTGGCATGGGACTTCGCAGTCCTTATATAAAACCAGACATGGCAATTTGTGACCCCGAATTAACCTTAACGTTACCACCTCACCTTACAGCAGCAACTGGCATGGATGCGCTGGGCCATTGTATTGAGGGTTATGTGTCCAATATTTCAAATCCGCCGATTGAGGCTATTACCTTGGATGGTATAAACCGTGTAAGTAATTACATTAAACGCGCTGTCAATGATGGTAATGATCGTGAAGCACGATACAATATGTTGATGGCTGGATTAGAGGGTGGAATGGCAATTTATTTGGGTTTGGGGCCAATTCATGCTCTAGCTAATACATTTGGAAATAGTCCATTACATCATGGCACTTTGGTTACTGTCTCAACCCCGGCAGTATTACGATTTTATGAGGGCCTGATTGACGAGAAACTTGATAAAATTAAGTTGGCGATGAATCTTGAAGAAGGAACTAACCTAGCCGACGCTATTGCAGACCTAAATGAGAGAATAGGTATGCCATGTAGCATTCGTGAAATGGGTTATGATCAAGATGATCTTGATTTTATGGCGAATGAAACTTTCAAAAGTCATTTTAATGCTTGGGCACCAAAAAAACCAACCCTAGAAGAGTGTCGTCAATTAGTAATTGATACCCTGGGTTGAATGAATGTCTCATTCTAATCAGTCACGACAAATGCCTGATGAGGCTTTGATCAATAGTATGCAAGTGGCTGGTCTATTGGAGGAGCCAGCTGATGCAAATTTCTCTATATTAACAGGGGGAATCACGTTCGAAATTTGGAAGGTTGAGACAAATAAAAAAAGCTTTTGCGTTAAACGCGCCTTGCCAAAATGCAACGTTGAAGCAGAACGGCATGCGCCAATTGAAAGAAATAGCCAAACAATTACTTTAATGCCTGGGATATCACTTTAGCAGGTGGTCCTTCAGGCGTTGGCTTAATCATACCTGGTGATATTGTAGAAATTGAAATGTAAGGTGCTTTTATACTAAGTAATTGGTTAGTTTAAGCAGTTTAACTTATTGCTAAGGTTCAAAAATACTCATTCGGGAGCATGATATGACAAATAGTGGAAATACAGATTTGATGAGCGCTTTGCGTGATGCCGCGTCTTTAGATGATTTATACACTGGACTTTCGCCCCTAGATTTGACGCCAGGATGGATTGATAGGGAAGTACCTCTCCTATGGTTTGAACCCCATAGTGCTTTCCTGCCAGTTATCTGGCGTTATGCTGAATGTCGGCAGGCTTTGGACACGGCAGGTCGATTGATTAGCACTGATCTTGCTGAACGCCGTAACCTTGTGCTTGTGAACCCAGTTAAAGGGAATGACTTTGCAACGACGAAAACTCTAGTTAATGCTTATCAAATGATTTTACCTGGTGAAAAAGCTCGCTCTCATCGACATGCCCCACACGCTCTTCGTGTTATAATAGAGAGTGAAGGAGCATTTTCCGTTGTGAATGGCGAGAAACATCCAATGGAAACTGGAGATATCGTATTAACACCGGGTTGGAGTTGGCATAGTCATGGTCATGAGGGAGACCTTCCAGCCTATTGGCTAGACGGATTGGATGTACCGCTTACCCATATGTTGGAACCAATGTTTTTTGAGGAACACCCAAACGAGTTCGAGGAAATCCGACGTATTACGCCGGATTCTCCGTATCGATTCACTTGGGAGAATACACAACGCTGTGTCGAGGCAGCAGACCCTGATCCAGAAGGATGTTTTGGACGTCGCGTGCGTTTAGAGGCGGACGAGATGCCAACAATTGGTATTTTTATCGAACGATTAGAAGCTGGACAAGTGACGCGGAGATATAGGCATTCTGCAAATGCTGTTTTTAGCCCAATGATGGGGACTGGCACTAGTGTAATTGGAGGGACGGAAATAGACTGGAGTCGAGGAGACACATTTGTCGGGCCGACTTGGAATTGGATTGAACACCGCGCTCATGAGGATACAATCCTCTTTACAATGACGGATGAATTTCTTATGCGGTTTTCTAATTATTATCGCTTAGAAAAAGCCGATTAAATAAATTTTTTATTGGGGTGGTTGGTCATAAAAAATTACCCGTGGATTGAATATTGGTGGTTGGTCGCGAGATTTAAGCGCAAATATTATATATTAAAAATGGTAAAGTAACATTTTAACATGGTTGCCACTGAAAGTGGATATGAAAGTTTTAAATTAAGTAAAAATACTTATTAGTTTCGTGGATTAATTTAAATGAAAAACTCACTTGATATATTAATTATTGGTGGCGGGATAGCTGGCTTAGCGACCGCCCTAAGTTTGCATGACATAGGATTCAAGCCAAGAATATTTGAGCAAGCTAGAGGAATTCGTCCGCTGGGAGTGGGGATCAATCTCTTACCACATTCCATACGAGAACTCACCGAGTTAGGTTTGGATCGGGAGTTAAGAGCGACGGGAGTTGAGATTGATGAGCTTCGTTTTTATACCCAATATGGCTTAGAAATTCAGCGTGAGTCGCGTGGGATTAAGGCTGGATATAAATGGCCACAATTTTCGATCCATCGTGGTGAATTACAAATGTTATTATATAAGGCTGTGCAGCGACGCCTTGGATCTGATTGCATAAAAACTGCTCACACTGCCGTCGATCTCACGCAGAATAATGATAAAGTAATCGTATCTTTTAAGGATTCAAACACCGGCCAGAATTTGACTACACAGGAAGCTGACATAGTGATCGCAGCTGATGGTATTCATTCGACGATCCGGAAAAAATATTATCCAGGCGAGGGAAAACCAATTTATGGGGGAATAAATTTATGGCGGGGAATTACTTGGCAAGAATCCTTCTTGTCCGGACAAACTATGATTCTGGCAGGTGCATTAAAAACAGGAAAAATGGTAATTTATCCGATATCACAACCAAATGAAGAAGGAAAAACTCTTATTAACTGGGTGGCCGAAGTCAAAACAGATAGTTATAAAAATAATGAGTGGAATCGCTCAGGAAGAATGGAAGACTTTGCTCACCTCTATGCCGGTTGGCAGTTTGATTGGTTAAATGTTCCTTCAATGATCGAGAATGCTGAGCAAATTTTTGAGTATCCAATGGTCGACCGAGATCCGATCAATTGTTGGAATTTTGGTAGGGTCGTTTTATTGGGAGACTCTGCCCATCCCATGTATTCGATTGGCGCAAATGGAGCGGGACAAGCAATCCTTGATGCTCGTACCCTGGCAGGTTTGTTAAAATCTTTGGATAATCCCCTTGATGCGCTTAAGGCCTATGAAGCAAATCGACTTCCCACGACCAGCGCAGTTGTCGAAGCAAATCGTGGTGATGGACCAGACTATTTATTGGAAATAGTAGCTGAGAGAGCGCCAGAGCCCGTAGATAATATACATTCGATTATCACGCAGAAAGAAATCGATGACATTGGTGCTAAATATAAAAAGATTACAGGATATGACCGAGAAACACTCAACAATCGCGGTTCTCTTGTCATTTAATACTATTCTGTAATACACTGATTAATAATTAAAATGTTATAAATATTTAAATAACAAAAAAATATAGGGGAAAATTCAATGAGTTCATTTAAATTATTAATAATCACGTTGGGACTATCTTTAAGTATTTTATTTTCGGCGACCACAATCAGTGCACAATCTAAAATTCTTAGAGCTGATGCCACAAATCCAGCTTCATCATCTGCAATGCTTTTGACCGTTCTGGGTAAAATTTATCCACGTGAGATTGGCGTTTCTTTACAAATTAATACTGGTCAAGCATTGACTCGATCTGTTCTTAAACTCGGGACAGGTGACCTCGATATGATACACATGGTGCCACAAATTATTCCTTGGCTAAAAGCCGGATCAAAGATGTATAAAAAGGGTTTGCAAGAGCGAGCTAAGAAGGCTTATGCAGAGTCTCGGGCGATATTCGGTTTTCCAGCCAGCGCCATCCATATTATAGTTTGGCAGGATTCTGGTATGAAAAAATTAAATGATATTAAAGGTAAAGTTGTTTATATGGGCCCACCCGCAGGTGGTTTCTATAATCAAGCGAGCTCTTACGTTAAAGCGGTTACAGGGTTGGATCCGAAAAAAGATTATAAAGCTATTCGCCTCCCCTGGGGTCAGGGTATGCAAGCAATGCTTGATGGCCAAATTGATGTATTTTTTAGGCCAACAGCAGTTGGATCAGCGGTGATTAACCAAATTGGAGCTAAGAAAAAGTTTTATCTTCTTGGAGCGGGAGATGCTGCTGACTCAAAAAAATGGAAAAATGTTATGATTAAGCGCCTCTTAAATGAGAATACAATAATTCCGGCTGGCACCTATCGTAATCAAGTTGGTGGAGACGTGCGAACTACTGCCGCAAATAACTCGATTCTAGTTCGAAAAGGTTTGAGCGACGATCTCGTTTATAAGATGGTTAAAACTATGTGGGAGAATATTGACGAAATTCACAAAAGTGCTTCTGTTCTCAAAACACTGAATATTAATAAGCCATTCGCGGGCGTTAATCTTCCGCTTCATCCAGGCGCTATAAAATACTACAGGGAAGTTGGAACTAGTATTCCAGCATCATTGTTGCCTTAATTTCTGTTGATCTACACATAAAGGGGTTGGTCAGAACGATTGTGCCAGCCCTTTTTCTAAATTTAAAAACTGGGTGATAAAAATGAACGCGGATCGTATTTCAGCGAAACCACTAAATTGGCCATTTATTATTATTTTTATTGCAAGTTTATTCGTCGCTCTTGTCGGCTTAACTAATTCCTACCCGCAATATTGGATAATCCCTCGATTAGGACCGTTTGCTCCAGAAATTATTCGACCTCTGATGCTTGGTGCTTCTGTTTTTCTTGTTATTTTAAAGTATTCTTTCGCATCAAGCTTTTCCAAGAGTCGCCCAAAGTTAAAATGGCTCGGTTTTTCTTTTGATGTTTTTCTAATGACAATAGTAGCGTTTGCGTTATGGAGATTTTCAATCGACATGTTGGAAATGGTCGATACGATGGTAATATTTGGCCCTTCGCATGCCATGATTGCCTTGGCTGCCTCGGCAGTATTTATTATTCTATGCTGGCGAGTATGGGGAGCAGCTCTTGCAATCGTAGGAATAGTAGCGCTATTTTACTATTTTACCGGGCCATATTGGCCAGGTATTTTTAAAACTGCTCCTTTTAATATCTTAAGCAGTTCAGCCGAAGATTTATGGTTTAATTTGGGTGAAGGAATTGTTGGCGGTATTACTGGCATACTTATTTTTACCGCATTTCCATTTGTTTTATTGGGAGCAATGCTTGAGAGGACAGGGGGTGCCCGGTCACTAATCAAAATTGCGTTTCATTTCACCCGAAATCTAAGAGGTGGGCCCGCACATGCTGCAATTATGTCATCGGCTTTGTTTGGCACAATGTCGGGAGCTGCAGTCACGAATGTTGTGGCGACCGGTGTTATCACAATTCCAATGATAAAGCGGCGGGGTTTTAGCCCCGCATTCGCGGGGGGAGTGGAGGCAACTGCTTCAAGTGCAGGTCAGATTATGCCACCCGTCATGGGCGCAGCTGCTCTCGTGATGGCTGATATTACAGAAATCTCTTACATCCATATAATTATTGCTGCTCTCATTCCGGCCTTAGCGTATTATGCAAGCCTGTTTACTAGCGTGGTTTTTGAATCTCGGCGTTTAGGCATTGAAGCCGTATCTGATTTATCTGATATGGATATTGATCTCGCCGTTAATCGCCAGGATTATTATAATCTTATTCTTATCGTGGTGCCTATCGCGACTGTTGTATACGCACTCCTATCAGGTTTTTCTCCCGCCGGTGCGGGTAACATTGCCTTAACCGTACTTATCCCACTCAGCTTTTTGAACCCTGAGGTTCGACAAAACCCGTTCCTTATTATTCGTGCATTAGCCAATGGCGGCCGACAGTTTGGTGAACTCCTTATGTCAGTTGCGGTTGTTGGAATCATAGTCGCTGTTTTGGCTGCTACAGGGTTACCAAATGATTTTACTCTCTTGCTTGGTCAAGCTGGAGGAAGTGAGCTAGTATTTGCCTTAATGATTGCTGCTGCTGCATCATTGATGCTCAGCATGGGTATCCCAACTTTACCAGCCTACCTTACAGTAGTTTTAATATTAGGGCCGTCATTAACGGAATTAGGTGTTTCAACCCTGGTTGCTCATCTCTTTGTTCTTTATTTCTGTGTTGCATCATCAATCACACCGCCAGTTGCGATTGCCGCCTACGCGGCAGCGTCGATAGCTGACGGCCCACCAATGATGACTGCAGTCTATGCGATGCGTATTGGTTTGGTGAAATTCTTAGTCCCGTTCGTTTTTGCTTTTTACCCTGTGATTTTAATTGTTGAGGAGTCCGGAGTAGCTTTCGAAATAATGGCGTTTCTATCAATTATTGTGCGTTTGTCTATTGTAATTTATTTGGTCTCAAGTGCTGTAATTGGCTTTGATAGGCGTAGACTTCCGGCTTGGGAGATAATTGGTCGGCTTATTCTGGGCATCCTTATCATATTTACTGATCCTTTTATCCATTGGGGTGCATCTGCAGCGGCATTGTTTTACTTACTCTGGCATAATAAATCATTTAGGATGGTTGGAGCCAGTTAATATGTAAACCAATCAAAATAGTAAAAGTGAATAAAGTAATGAGTTATCGAAATTAATATATTATTTTATGACTTTAAAAAGGTATATAAATAACTAAGTCAATTCCATAGAAATTAAATACCACTCATATCATTTTACCGGTCCTTCCATTCTTGATATATTTGTTAATTTTCTATTATATCGATTATCACGCAGTTTAGATTAGTGAATCGTGATAATTTAATTTAAGGAAATTAATATGGCTAAAAGAGAGCTGAGGCAATTAAAGGTTATAGATGTAAAAAGGATCACCCCAAATCTGCAACGTATTACGCTTGGTGGTAAAGGAATGAGTGACTTCCCGGATAATTTTGAGGGTGGTTATTTGAAATTAAATTTTCCACAAGCTAATGCGCGGGTTATTACAAGAACCTATTCGATACGTTCCCAGCGGAAAGGCGAGATTGATATTGATTTTGTATTGCATAATGACGGGGGCCCAGCTTCATGCTGGGCTGTTGAATGTAATGTAGGCGATCTGATAAAGATAGGAGGGCCGGGGCCTAAAACTTTAGTTAATCCTCAAGCAGACTGGTTTTTACTCGTTGGTGATATGACTGCGTTACCAGCAATTAGCGTAAACATCGAACATTTGCATAATGAAGCTATTGGATATGCTGTGATTGAGGTAATTGATGAAGCTGACATCCAGTCACTGCCCACGCCGGAGGGCTTTAAAATTAAATGGGTTGTGAATCCCAAGCCCGGAGAAAAATCTGAATTACTCACAGATTGTGTTAGAGGTATTACAATGTTTATTGGTCAACCTTCAATCTGGGTAGCTTGTGAATTTAACGCTATGCGAATTTTACGTGACTATTTTCGGACTGAACAACAAATTAGCAAGGATTGTCTTTATATCTCAAGCTATTGGAAGCACGGAAGTAATGAGGATTCTCATCGAGATGCAAAGCGAACTGATATGAACGCTTTAAAAGCTTAATTTCCATATTAGATTTATTTAATAAGTATGTATATTTAATTTCTAAGCAAAAATGGTTATTTTATCTATAACGGGCAATACCTGATTTTACACACCTAAGAGGTATGGAGGATTCAATTGAAGCAATGCCCCCTATTTTAGTTAATTGACCTACTAAAAATCTCTCAAAATCCTCAATGTCTCTGGTAACTACGCGCAAAAGATAATCATGTTTGCCGGTCATTAGCCAACAATCAACAACTTCTGCTAGGCTATTTACTTTTTTCTCAAACTGATCTAATTCGTCATCAATTTGTCTCTCAAGCCTAACTTGCACAAAAACAGAAAACCCAAAACCAAGTTTTTTTTCATCAATTAGTGCCGAATAACCCTTTATTATCCCATCCGCTTCTAATTTTTTAAGCCTGCGGGTCACTGGTGTTTGGCTAAGATTTATTTTTTCACTTATTTCATTGATTGTAATTCGGCCGTTGTTAGCCAAGCATTGAATTATTTTTTCATCGAAAGAATCATGCATAATACCACCATATATAAATCATATTTTAGAGAATAAACCTAAAATTATAGAAAAGACATGAAATTTAGCAAGAATAAACTATTTAAATGAGTTTATTATATTGAAATAAAATATCAATATTAGTGATTACAATGAAAAAAGACACATCAACTACTCAAAAAATATTGCCTGAATTTTTACGTCAGATAGAGCAACGCTTACTTTGGTTATCTCATTGGATGATTCATCATGCGAATCATATACGGTCGTCAGAAAATACGATAAAAACTGGTGGGCATCAGGCCTCAAGCGCTTCGATGGTCTCTATTCTTACTGCATTATACTTCGTAACACTCAAAAATAATGATCGCGTTGCTGTCAAACCTCATGCGTCGCCGATTTTTCACGCAATGCAATACCTTATGGGAAAACTAGACCTCGAACATATGAAAAATTTTAGAGGTTTTGGGGGTATTCAACCTTATCCTTCGCGAACGAAAGATATTGATGATGTGGATTTTTCGACGGGTTCAGTTGGATTAGGTGTGGCTATTACCAGTTTTGCATCGATTATTCAGGATTATATAACGGAAAAGGATTGGTGCGAGAAATTACCGGTTTCACGGATGGTCGCTCTTATGGGTGATGCGGAACTCGATGAGGGCAATATTTATGAATGCCTTCAAGAGGGGTGGAAGCACGATGTTAGAAATGTTTGGTGGATTATTGATTATAATCGTCAGTCACTAGATGGCATTGTTCACGAGGGGGTTTGGGAGAGAGCTGAAAAAGTTTTTCAGGCTTTTGATTGGCAAGTTGTTCGAATTAAATACGGCAAATTACAAAAAGCTGCGTTCAAGGAGCCGGGTGGAAAAAGATTAAAGGAATGGATAGATACATGCCCAAATGAAGATTATTCAGCACTAACTTACCTCGGGGGAGAAAATTGGCGCCGTCGACTTCTTGATGACCTCTCTGAGGACGCAGATGTTGTTACTCTAATTGAAAGTCGGTGTGATGTAACTTTGGCTAAATTAATGGAGAACCTTGGTGGAAACTGTGTTGAGACACTCTCAGAGCAATTTTCATTAATTAATCATGATAAACCGGTCTGCTTTCTTGCTTACACTATTAAGGGATGGGGTACGCCTATTGCCGGACATAAGGACAATCATAGCGGACTAATGACGCCTGATCAGATGCAGGTATGGAAAACTAAGATGGGTGTATCAGATGGTAACGAGTGGGAACCATTTGAGTCAGTTTCAGATATTAAAAGTTTGAAAAAATTTTTAGATAGTGTCTCATTCTTTAAAAAAGAAGAGAGACGCTATGAGGCGGCCAAAATTACTATTGAAAATATTTCAATCAATATTCCAAAAATTATTTCTTCACAGGCTGGTTTTGGTAAAATTTTAGACCAAATTGCACAAAGTAATAATGAACTCAGTAAGCATATTTTAACCGCTAGTCCTGATGTTTCTGGAACTACTAGTCTCGGACCTTGGATAAACAGAAAAAAGCTTTTTGGTCGTAAAATAAAAAGTGATCACTTTAGTCAACAGAGAATTCCCTCAACTGCGAAATGGGAAACAGCGCCCGAAGGTCAGCACATTGAACTTGGAATTGCTGAAATGAACTTATTCTTATTGTTAGCAGCTGCTGGCCTTTCTCACTCAATTTTTGGAAAGCGCCTTTTGCCAATTGGAACTATATACGACCCATTTATATCTAGAGGTTTGGATGCACTAAATTATGGTTGTTATCAGGATGCTAGGTTCATGCTTGTTGGCACTCCATCAGGCGTTTCTCTCTCGCCAGAGGGTGGTGCTCATCAATCTATAGGGACCCCTTTAATAGGAATGTCTCAAGATGGATTGGCTTCTTTTGAGCCAGCATTCATGGATGAATTGATCGTAGTTATGAATTGGGCTTTTGATTATATGCAACGCGACGGACAGAATAAGTATACACCAGTTTGGTTGAGGGACTACACAGGTGGATCAGTATATTTGCGCTTAACAACAAAGCCGTTAGAGCAGCCAATACGGCATCTATCAAATGAGCAAGAGTCTAATATTATAAATGGAGCCTATTGGTTGCGACAGCCTGGTCCTAATTGCCAATTAGTTATTGCGTATCAGGGGGCCGTTGCCGATGAAGCTATAAAAGCCGCTGGGACCTTAGGTGAGCGCTATAAAGATATTGCTGTACTTGCTGTCACATCGGCTGATCGACTTAATGCGGGGTGGACTGCGGCGCAGAGTGTTCGTCGGAATAGTCATACTAGAGCAAAAAGCCACATTGAATATTTGCTTGAATCTATAAATAATCACGCCAATATTATAACGGTTATTGATGGGCATCCAGCTACATTAGCTTGGCTAGGAAGCGTTTATGGTCACAAATTGATAAGCCTTGGAGTTGAGCATTTTGGACAGGCGGGAACCATTAAAGATTTATATACACATTTTGATATTGATGCAGATGCTATTTGCAGCGCTGCTTTCTCGTTTGACGCATTTGTATAAGAGTAATTACTTGAATTAAATTAAAAGCACGCTGTCCATTGCCAGATTTTATATAAAGCTTATTTTGAATTATGGAGAGGTGTGTGTAATGTGGTAGAGGCCCATAGAGATTCCCACACGGCACCCCCAGAATTGGTATCTGGGTCAATGGATTTTATAACTACTGCATTAATGAGGGAAGTCGTGTTTGGGATATACTTAATCTGAATTCTACCTTTTAGGTCAGTAATATAAGTTCTATTTTTAACCACTCCCTGGATATCTTTTGTAAATACTTGCACATGGGCATTTGGATATAATTGACCCTTATAA
>MDTC01016289.1_pt1 | contig 12037 bp, 6 predicted proteins | sample 811181 | NCBI WGS metagenome assembly MDTC01 (sample SAMN05326644, study PRJNA326480) | marine metagenome | isolation source: seawater | place: Pacific Ocean: North | collected 2011
AATTTAAATCAACTTGTAAAGTTCCACATTGCCAATCTCTACCAATAGCATCTCTTAAAACAAATTCTATTTTTGGACCGTAGAAAGCACCTTCGCCTTTATTAATTGTGTATTCAAGTTTAGATTGTTTAATAGCAGAAAGTAAAGCTTGTTCTGATTTGTCCCATACTTTGTCATCTCCTACTCGCTTCTCTGGTCTGTCAGAATATTTAAGAATTATATCATTAAATCCTAAATCTTTATATATTTCTAAAATTAATTTAGTAACAATTAGAGATTCTTGAGTAATTTGTTCTTCTGTACAAAATATATGCGCGTCATCCTGTGTGAACGCTCTTACTCTTAGTAAGCCGTGTAAAGCTCCTGAAGGTTCGTATCTGTGTACTTTTCCAAATTCAGATAATTTTAACGGTAAATCTCTATAACTTTTTAGTCCTTGATTAAAAATTTGAACACACCCTGGACAATTCATAGGCTTAACTGCAAAAATTTTTTCATCAGGAGTTTCTGAGGTATACATGTGTTCCCCGAATTTTTCCCAATGCCCAGATTTTTCCCACAGAGATTTATCTAAAAGCTCTGGCGTATTTATTTCTTTATATCCTGCCAACCTTTGCTTTGTTCTCATATACTCGATCAGTCGTTGAAATAAAATCCAGCCTTTTTCATGCCAAAAGACTGCGCCTGGACTTTCTTCTCTAAAGTGAAATAGGTCCATTTCTTTTCCGAGTTTTCTATGGTCTCTTTTTTCTGCCTCTGCTAACCTGTGAAGATATTCATCTAATTCCTTTTTGTTGGCCCAGCACGTTCCATAAATACGTTGAAGCATTTCATTTTTTGAGTCTCCCCTCCAATAAGCTCCCGATACTTTTGTAAGCTTAAAAGATTTTCCTATCTTTCCAGACGACGCAAGATGCGGGCCTCTACATAAATCATGCCAAGTATCTCCATGATGATAAATAGAAAGTTCTTCGTTTTGAGGTATGCTTTCTATAATTTCAGCTTTATATTTTTCACCAATTTTTTCGAAATGTTTAATAGCGTCGTTTCTTTTCCACACTTCTCTTCTAGTTCTCACATTTCTATCTATAATCTCTGTCATTTTTTTTTCAATTTTTTTTAAATCATCGCTTGTAAAAGGCTCTTTTCTAGCAAAATCGTAAAAAAAGCCGTTTTCAATAACTGGTCCTATTGTAACTTGTGTTCCTGGATATAATTCTTGAACTGACATTGCCATTATGTGCGCAGCATCATGACGTATTACTTCGATCCCTTCTTTGTCTTTAGCTGTTATTATTTTAACAGTTGAATCTTTAGTTATTGAAAAACTAAGATCTTTTAGCTCTCCATTAACATCCATTATAAGTGCAACTTTTTCTAAAGATTTGCTTATTTTTTTAATCAACTCAAAACCATCGATTGATTTATCAAATGAAATTTTTTTTCCGTCTATAAGTTCAATATTAGGCATTTAAATTAATAAAGTAATTTTTTGTACTCATTAAGAGTAGTTTGGCACATTTTTTCAACATCAAATTTTTTAGTTACGTTTTTTCTACCTTCGTTTCCAATTGAATACAATGCTTCTTTATCTAATTCCATAACGTTATTTAAGATTTTGGCTAACTCCCTGGGTTCCCCGGATGTAAACAGGAAGCCAGATTTTTCTTTTACAATTGTCTCTTTTGAGCCCCCAATATCACTTGCTATAATAGGTTTTTCCATAGATTGTGCTTCAACCGCAACTCTTCCAAACGCTTCTGGCTCAATAGAAGAAGATATAACGATATCTGCAAGAGAATAGGCTGTAGGCATTTCTTTACAATGATTAATAAATTTAACGAAATTTTTTAGTCTGTATCTATCAACCAGGCCATAAAGTTTTTTTGAGTATACGTTTCTACCTTGATTTGATCCTAGAATAATAGCCTGAAATCTATTGCTGTTATAGTCTTCTCTTAAAATATTTAAAGACTCTATAAACATTTCTTGTCCTTTCCATTTTGTAAGTCTGCCTGGAAGCAAAATAGTTAATTTTTCTTGATCTAAGTTCCATTCTTTTACAAGAGAATTTCTTTTATTTTGAGATATATTTTTTCTATTAAAAAAATCTAGATTTATACCTCTAAAAATTACCATTAATTTTTTTTTCCTATTTAAATACTTGGCATAATTCTCACTTATATGGTTAAAAATGAAATTAGATCCTGCTATAATAAGGTCAGATCTTACCATGACACTATTATACATTTTTTTGAGAGATGAATTAAAATTATATGTCCCGTGGAATGTTGTAACAAATTTTTTCCTAGTAACTAAACAAGAAAAAAAGCATGACCAGGCTGGAGCTCTACTACGTGCATGAACAATATTAATATTTAAAGTTAAGATAATAATTGAAATTATTATCGAATTAAAAAATATTAGAAACGGATTTTTAGAGTGAACTGGTAATTTAAAAATTTTTACTTTATCTTTTCTAACAAATTTGAGCAGACCCCCGCCGCTCGTAACTATATATGAAGAACAACCTTGCTCCGAAAGATAGTGTGCTAAATCATAGCAACCTGTTTCGGCTCCTCCGTATCCTAATTTTGGAATAACTTGCAAAACTTTTATTTTAGGTGACATGTGATAAATATATATTATTATTAAAATTGAATAAACTTTTTATGAAAAGATTTAAATATCTCAAAATATCTAAAACTAAAAAACTGAGATATATAGACAATATTACCAAAAAAAATCTGTATATTATTTTTCTCCCAGGTTTTATGTCAGATATCGAAGGAAAAAAACCCCAAGCATTCAAAAGATACGCTATTAAAAAAAAACTAGGTTTTTTAGCAGTCGAATATCACGGTCATGGTAAATCTTCAGGTAAGTTTGTTGAAGGCAATATTTCAAAATGGACTAGCGACGCAAGGATAGCAATAAAAAAAATTGTCAAAAAAAATGATTTTATTTTTATAGGATCTAGTATGGGCGCATGGATATCTTTGAACTTATTTAATGATTTTAAAAATCAAATTAGAGGATTTATCGGAATAGGAGCGGCTCCAGAGTTCGTAAACAGAATAATGTGGAAAAAATTTGATAAAAAAATTAAACAAGAAATTTTAAAAAAAGGTATATGTAATGTTAAACATGGTGGGTACGAGTATCCGATAACTCGTCAATTTATTAAAGACGGTTTAAAAAATAAAATTTTATCAAAAAAAAACTCAATACGTACAAAAGTAATCATGATCCATGGAGAAAAAGATGAGGTCGTTCCAGTATCATTTTCTAGAAAAGTTCTTGCGCTATTCTCAAATGCAAAAAAGAAGCTAGTGATAGTTAAGAACGGGGATCATAGCTTATCTAATAAAAGCCCGCTAAAAAAAATAATTAATGAATTAAATAATGTTGTCGTAGATATGGTTTAATCCTTCAACATATGTTGGATATTTTAATCTATAATTAAAAAAATTCTTCATTTTTTTATTATCCACTTTTTTAGAGTCTTTATAAAAACCCTTTAACATTTCACTTTCTATTTCATCAATTTTTATTATTTTGGGTTTACTAGCACCTAACAGTTTTGCTCCATACATAGTCACTTCTTCTGCGGATGCAGGCTTATCATCTGAAATATTATAAACTTCATTTTTTTTAAGATAATTTAAAGAACTGAATAAAATATTTGCAATATCTTCTACATGTATACGAGAGAAAAAATGATCTTTTTTATCTATAATTCTTGCCTCTCCTGACTTAAGTCTTGTTAAAATATTATATTGATTTGAATAAATTCCTGATAATCTAAAAATTTGAAACGGCAAATCAAACTTGCCTGCTAATTTCATCCAATCTTTTTCGACCTTTAGTCTTTCAATCCCGTTTGTAGAAGACGGCTTTGTCTCACTATTTTCATCTACCCACTCTCCTTTGTGATCTCCATAGACACTTGTTGCAGAAAGATATGTTATCCATTTTAATTTATTTGACTTAAAGTAATTTTGAAAATTTTTTATAACAATATCAACTCCATTAATCGGGGCTATAGAAAGAAGAATGTGATCTGCCTCCGCAAGCCTTGGTATAAAAGCTTTATCAAATTTTTTTTCTGTAAATTGAAAACTTTTATAATTTATATTTTCAAATTTTTCATTTTTCGACTCTTTTCGTGATGTTGTTGTTAGTTGAAAAGAAACTCCGTCATCATTTAGTTTTTTAACGAAATTTTTTGCAACTTGGCCGAATCCAAAACAAAAAATTTTAATTTTACTCATTTAACTAACTTTTTTTACTTTTGTTTTTAAAGTTATAGGGTTTTCAAGCTTATCTAACATCTCTATTGGGCAAACTTGTTTAAAGTTTTTCAATTCAATTTCAAAATTTGCTAATATTTTTTGTGCTACTAATGATTTTGTTTCTTTAAAAAAATCTTTTAAATTATCCATTAAAAAATTTTTCCAATATTCTGTTTCTACTGACTGCCAGATTACTGAATTTGGATTAACATAATCCTCAAAATTATTTTTAATATCATAGATAAATGCCATTCCCCCAGTCATGCCGGCGCCAAAATTGTCTCCTACTTCGCCAAGTATAATGGCTGTGCCACCAGTCATATACTCACAGCCATGGGCTCCACACCCTTCAATGATTGCTGAACAGCCAGAATTTCTAACTGCGAATCTTTCTCCTGCTTGACCAGAAGCATATAATTTTCCAGTTGTGCCTCCATACAGAACCGTGTTACCGATAATGACGTTTTCTTTTGAGATTAAATTACTTTCAGGTGAGGGTTTAACTACTATGGTTCCACCAGAAAGGCCTTTTCCAACGTAATCGTTTGAGTCTCCTTCAACTATTAATTTTATTCCCTTTGCTAAAAAAGCTCCTAATGATTGACCTGCTGAACCTTTTAAATTGATATTAATAGTGTCCATTTCTAGAGAATTGTTTCCAAATTTTTTATATATATAATGGGACAGTCTAGTTCCTACAGATCTACATGTGTTTTGAACGTTATAATCAAAATATTTTTTTTCATCTTTGTTAATTTTATTTTCAATATCAGACCAAATTTTTTCATCTAATGTGTCTGGGACCTTATTAATTTTTTTGTCTTTACAGTATCTAAGATTTTCCCCTGGATCTGCTTGAACTAAAAGAGGATTAAGATCCAAATCATCTAGATTAGAGGCGCCTTTGTTAACTTGTGATAATAAATCTGTCCGACCAATAATTTCATTAATTGATTTATATCCAAGAGTTGCTAGTATTTCTCTTACTTCAGTTGCAACAAATGTAAAAAGGTTTACTACTTTTTCAGGTGTTCCGTTAAATTTTTCTCTTAATGACTTATCTTGACTACAAACACCGACCGGGCATGTATTTGAGTGACACTGTCTGACCATAATACATCCCATTGCTACTAAAGAGGAAGTTCCCATCCCGTATTCTTCTGCTCCCATCATGGCGGCCATAACGATATCTTTTCCCGTTTTTAAACCACCGTCTGTTCTTAATGTAACACTATGCCTTAAGTTATTTAATGTTAGAATTTGATTGGCCTCTGTCAAACCCATTTCCCAAGGAATTCCAGCATACTTGATACTTGTTTGTGGGCTTGCGCCAGTCCCTCCTGAGTGGCCTGAGATCAGAATAATATCCGCTTTTGCTTTTGCCACTCCTGCAGCAATTGTTCCTATACCGGTTGAAGCCACTAACTTTACACCTACTCGTGCTCCAGGATTAATTTGTTTTAAATCGTAAATAAGCTGAGCCAGATCTTCAATAGAATATATATCATGATGAGGTGGTGGTGAAATTAGAGTTACTCCTGGAGTAGAGTGTCTCAATCTAGCAATTTCATCTGTTACTTTAAAACCAGGTAACTGTCCGCCTTCTCCTGGTTTTGCACCCTGGGCCATTTTGATTTCTATTTCATTTGCATTATTTAAATAGTCAATAGTCACTCCAAACCTTGCTGAGGCAATTTGCTTTACTCTTGAGTTTGCAGAGTCTCCGTTAGCTAATTTTACAAATCTTTTTGAATCTTCTCCTCCTTCTCCACTGCAGGAAGCGCCTTTTATTCTGTTCATTCCAGTTGCTAAAGTTTCATGAGCTTCCGCAGAAAGAGCTCCATGTGACATGCTTCCACTACCAAATCTTTTTAATATTTCTTCTACTGGTTCAACTTCGTTAATATCTATTGAGTTTTTTTTATTTTTAAAGTGAAGTAAATCTCTTAAATTAATTGGAGGAAGATCGTGAATTCCATTTGAGTATTTTTTATAGTGTTCATACGAGCCAGTGCTGACTGCATGCTGCAGTATATGTATTAAATTTCCTTGATACTGATGACTCTCTCCAGTTTTTCTGTATCGATACAATCCGCCAATGGGTAAGGTATAAACATTTTTTTCTGACAACTTGTTGTGTAGCTCTTTAATTTTTTTCTCTATTCCAATTATCCCGATTCCCGAAATTCTTGATACCATGCCTGGAAAGTAGTCGGCCGCTATCGCTCTGCTCAAACCTACTGCTTCAAAATTACATCCTCCTCTATAAGAACTAATTACGGAAATTCCCATTTTTGACATTATTTTTAACAGTCCAGAGTCTATAGATTTTTTAAATTTTAAAACACAGCTTTCAAAATCAGATTTACCAAATAGTTTTTTTTCATACCTTTGAAAAATACTATCTATGGCTAAATAAGGGTTTATAGTTGTCGCTCCGACACCTATTAAAACAGCAAAAGTATGAGTGTCCAAAACATCTGAGCTCTCTACGTTTATTGAGCAATAGCCTCTTAAGCCCATTTTCACTAAATGTGAATGCACAGCTCCTACTACTAATATTGATGGTATGCTTGCTCTAGTTTCAGAAATTTTTTTATCTGATAAAATTAGTGTGCTGCTTCCTTCTCTAACAGCTATCTCACACTCTTGTCTAATTTTTTCGATCCTTTCTTTTAACAAAGAATTTAACCCAAATGTACAATCAATTATTTTAATCTTTTTTGAGAAAACAGTTTTAAATTTTTTAAACTGAGAATTTGTTAAAATTGGACTGTCTAAAACATAAATATTTTCTTCAGTAAGATTATCAAAATCTAAAATATTACCTAAATTTCCAAATCTTGTTTTAAGACTCATTACTTTATTCTCTCTTAAAGAATCAATAGGCGGGTTAGTGACTTGACTAAAGTTTTGCCTAAAATAATGGGCTATTGGTCTAAAATGGCTGGATAAAACTGCTACCGGAGTATCGTCTCCCATTGAGCCCGAAGCTTCCTTTCCATCTTCTGCCATGGGATGAAGTATTAACTCTAAGTCCTCGATACTTAGTCCTGATAAAAATTGTCTTCGCCTTAACTCTTCACCTACATATTCTGGTTTTTCTTTATCGACTGATATTTTTTTGTCTAAATCAATAATTTGCTTATTATATTTTTTATAATCCTTGGCAATATAATCTTTAATCTCTTGATCTTTGAATAACTTGCCTTCTTTTAAATCAATGGCAATAATTTGACCTGGGCCAAGTTTTCCCTTGGAAAAAATCTTTTCTTCGGGAATTTTTATCATTCCTGATTCTGATCCAGCAAAAAATAAGTTATCAGTTGTGATGGTGTATCTTAAAGGTCTTAAACCATTTCTATCTGTTGCGGCTAAAACCCATTTAGAATCTGTCGCACATATAGCGGCCGGCCCATCCCATGGTTCAATAGAACTATTTAAAAAATTAAATAAATCTTGATGACTTTTAGGAACTGTTTTACTTCTTTTGGACCAAGCGTCAGGAATCATCATTAACTTTATTAGTGGCGCTAATTTCCCAGAGTGAGTCAATAATTCAAATACATTATCGAGTGCACCAGAATCAGAACTACTCTGAATCACTGGTTTTAAGTTTTCAACATCTTTAAATAAAGAACTGGACATATCTTGTTCATGAATTTTCATCCAATTTATATTTCCTTTGACTGTATTAATTTCTCCATTATGAGCTAGGGTTCTAAATGGTTGAGCTAAATCCCAGCTTGGAAAAGTATTTGTTGAATATCTCTGATGAAAAATTACGAATCTGGAAGTAAAACTCTTGTCATTTAAATCAGGATAAAATTCAGCTAAAGACTCTGCAAGGAACATCCCTTTATAAACTATTGACCTAGAACTAAAAGAACATATATAAAATTCTTTTAGTTGTGATTGGTTTGCTAATTTTTCAATCTTCTTTCTAGAAACAAATAATTCTCTTTCAAGGTCATTGGTTTTTAATTCTATATTTTTTTTAAATAAAACTTGCGCAATTTCAGGCATATTTTGTTCTGCAGTTTTGCCCAAAACCTTCGGGTTTACAGGTACTTGCCTCCAACCATAAATTGAAAAATTTTCTTTTAGTAATACTGACTCAACAATTTCCCTGCATTTTTCTTGATCAGAATAATTCGTTCTTGGAAGAAAAACCATTCCTACACAAATTCTTTTTGTATCATCGGGAGTGTGACCGGTTGCTAAAATTTTTTCTTTAAAAAAGTCAGGGGCTATTTCAAGTTGAATGCCCGCTCCATCACCAGACTTGCCGTCGGCATCCACTGCACCCCTATGCCATATTGCCTTTAGTGCCTCTATTCCATATTCAACAATTTTTCTATGCTTCTTGCCGTCTGTTGAAGCAACCATACCGACTCCGCAAGCATCGTGCTCCATCGAATCGTTGTATATGTAGTTTTCTTGTAATAGTTTTTTATTTTTTTTATATTGGCTCATTTACTAAGCGGCTTTTTCTTTATTGTCTTTTTTTGATTTATTTTTAAGATATTTTTCTATTTGTACTGAGGCATCTCTTCCATCTTTAATTGCCCAAACTACTAGGGATGCACCTCTTACTATATCTCCAGCAGCAAAAACCCCGTCCAGATTTGTTTGCATACTTTGTATGTCTATCTTAATAGTTCCCCACTTTGACACTACTAATTCTTTAGCTTTAAATAAAGTAGGTAAATTTTCTGGATCAAAACCTAATGACTTAATTACAAGATCAGCAGGAATTTTAAATTCAGCCCCGGTTTTAATTACAGGTTTCTTTCTTCCTGAAGCATCTGGTTCACCAAGTTCCATTTTGTCCACTTCAACTTCCTCAACAAACTTTTTCCCAATAAATTTTTTTGGTCCCGTTAACCAAACAAATTCTACTCCTTCTTCTTCTGCATTACCTACTTCTCTTGCTGAACCAGGCATATTTTTTTTATCTCTTCTATATAAACATTTAACTGATTTAGCTTTTTGTCTAATTGCTGTTCTTACACAATCCATTGCTGTGTCTCCTCCACCGATCACAACTACATTTTTTCCTTCAGCATTTAGAACTCCGGTATCAAATAAATCTACTTTGTCTCCTAATCCCTTTTTATTTGATGCTGTTAAAAAATCCATTGCTGGAAAGATATTACCTAAATCTTTGCCTTGAATATCAATTTCTCTAGATTTATAAACGCCCGTTGCTATTAAAATAGCATCATGTTCTTTTTTAAGTTCATAAAGAGATTTATTTTTTCCAACTTCAAAATTTTGAATAAACTTTATACCACTGTCTTTTAATAACTTAGTTCTTCTTTCTACAACAAATTTTTCTAATTTAAAATTCGGAATACCATAAATAAGAAGTCCTCCCGGTCTGTCATACCTATCGTAAATTGTAACTTTGAAACCAGATTTTCTCAATTCTTCAGCGCATGCCATTCCTGCTGGGCCAGCTCCAATAATTCCAATAGATTGGGATAATTCTTTTTTTATTTTTAATGGTTTGACCCAACCCTGCTCCCATGCAGTATCTGTGATATACTTTTCTATAGAACCAATAGTTACTGTTCCGTGTCCAGATTGTTCGATAACACAATTACCTTCACAAAGTCTGTCCTGAGGACAAATTCTACCACAAACTTCGGGCATATTATTTGTGCTTTGCGCAAGCTCATACGCTTCTTTTAATCTTCCTTCAGCGGTTAATTTTAGCCAATCAGGAATGTTATTGCTTAAAGGACAGTGCACTTGACAAAATGGAACTCCACATTGAGAGCATCTACTTGATTGCTCTTTTGCCTTATCGTTAATGAACTCATTATATATTTCATTGAAATCGCCTCTCCTTTTTATAGTTTCTCTTTTTTTTGGAGTTTGCTGATTTAGATTAGTAAACTGCAACATTTTTTTTATCATTCAAACAAACTATCAAAAAATCAATATTTTTAAAGTATAAATAGGTAAGCTTTACTTACTTTTATTTTAAAAAACCCCATATTTTAATGCATAAAATGTGCATAGCTGCTATGCATAAGGTTGTGTCATAAAAAAAACAATCTCGAATCCTAAAATTAAATTATGATTGAAATATTTATCCTTTCAGCAATACAAGGCATTACTGAATTTCTTCCTATCAGTTCTTCTTCACATCTAATTCTTGTTTCAAAATATTTAAGTTTTGATAATCAGGGTCTAGAAATTGATGTAAGTCTTCATATTGGTTCTTTTTTGGCAGTTATATTTTTCTTTAAAAAAGATGTTTGTAATTTTTTTAAAGAAAAAAAACTTTTTTTTAAAATCATTATTTCGTCAATTCCAGTCATGCTATTAGGTTTTGTGTTGGTAAAATATAATTTAATTGGTGAATTAAGAAATATTAAAATTATTGGATGGATGACTATTATATTTGGAATATTATTATACTTAAGTGATAAATTTAAAACTAAAAATAAGTTAGCAAGTAATTTTAGCTATAAATCAGCTATTTTTATAGGTATATTTCAAATACTTTCTCTTATACCTGGTGTAAGCAGATCTGGGATAGCAATTACTGCGGCAAGACTTCTCAATTTTGATAGAGTTGATTCTGCTAAAATTTCTTTTTTACTTTCTATTCCTACATTAGCTGCGGTTAGTGTTTTTGGTTTAAGCAATATAATTAATTCTGATAGTTTTCAGTTGTCTGTGTTAAATGTATTTTCAATTTTTTTATCTTTTGTTTTTTCTTTCTTTACAATAAAATTTTTCTTAGGATATATTAAAAACTTTAATTTAAATATTTTTGTTTTTTATAGAATTTTTTTAGGCGTGCTAATACTTATTTTTGCCTATTTATAAAATACAAGTTAAACCTAAAATTATAAGAAATACTAACAATAAAAAAACGACTACTGCTTTTTGAAGTGGTAAATGAGTAAAAAATTTCATTATTAATTATTTATATTCAATAATTATTAAAATCAATAAATAAAATATTGGCGCGCCTGCTAGGATTTGAACCCAGAACCTCCTGGTCCGTAGCCAAGCGCTCTATCCAGTTGAGCTACAGGCGCGTATGAGACGATTATCAAAAAAAACTACATAAATAAAGCTGTATAATCTATCTTGTTATTTTACATTTAAAACTCTAGATTATACCTAATGTCATATAAAAATTCAGTCGTAATTACATCTGCAAATAGAACAGCTGTAGGTTCTTTGGGGGGATCTTTAAAAAAAATACCAGGGGATGAGCTTGGATCTAAAGTAATTTCTGAAGCAATAAAAAAATCGCAGTTAAAAAACGAAGATATCGATGAAGTAGTTATGGGCCAAGTGCTAACGGGTGGAACAGGTCAGAATCCTGCAAGACAAGCAGCTATTAGGTCTGGAATTCCCAAAGAAAAACCTGCATACGTTGTTAATCAAGTTTGTGGATCTGGTATTAGATCAATAGCTGCGGGATATCAAAGTATAAAAACTGGAGACTCAAAAATTATCATAGCAGGTGGTCAAGAAAGTATGTCTTTAGCTCCACACGCAATTCACTTAAGAGATGGAAAAAAATTGGGCGATACTCACATAATTGATACAATGATTAAAGATGGTTTGTGGGATGCATTTAATGGCTATCATATGGGAATAACTGCAGAAAATGTAGCTGAAAAATTTCAAGTTACAAGAGAAGAACAAGATAAATTTGCTTTAATTTCCCAAGAAAAAGCTATTAAGGCTCAAAAAGAAAATAAATTTAA
>MDTC01049039.1_pt1 | contig 12037 bp, 9 predicted proteins | sample 811181 | NCBI WGS metagenome assembly MDTC01 (sample SAMN05326644, study PRJNA326480) | marine metagenome | isolation source: seawater | place: Pacific Ocean: North | collected 2011
GTTGAAAAAAACTACTGGTCACGAAGTTCTCTTGAGGTAATTTTCCAAAGCAGACAAAAATGGTGGGGCATGAGTAATATTTGGGCTGAAAATGATGGCGTGATGTCTATGAGAATTGGTAAAAAACAACCGCCTAAAAAAAATAGTGCTTTAAATTATTTTCTAGAGAACATGAATAAGAATGAAATTGATGGATCACCAGATAATCATTATAAAAATCTATCTAAACAACATGAAAACGGTATTAATAGTGCAATTATCGAACAAGTTATTATAAATACATATGGAAGAAAGAAACCTGTATCGCTTTGTAATATACACGGTGACTCTGTATTGTCCTCTGAACTATTAATGAGTGATTATATTAATGTTCAACAAGCAACTCAGGTAGTTAATGATGATCAAGATATTAAAGACTTTAATAAATATCTAGTACAAGGTTTTGATTCAAAACTTAAAGTAATATCTCATAGTGAAGAATTCTTACAACTTAATACCAGTTTTGATGTGATTTGTATGATTAATATTTTTGAAAATGAAGGTAATAATAAAAAATTAGAATTTATAAAATCCGCATTCAGCAAACTTAATAAAAAAGGTTGTCTAATAATCAAAGATGTTATTTTTAATGATGATGCATTTATAAATAATATTAAATCAGAGTTAGATGATGTTGATCATAGTCAATACTCATCGATTGTTGCAACAAAACATAATAAAAACATCAACATTGCTCATTACTCAGATGTTATATTTTCAGAACTCCAATCAGAAAATGAAAATCGGAAAGATACATTTAATATCTTACAAAAAAAATGAATATTGAAGCTTTTTTAAATTCTCTTAGTGGCTTTATTTGGGGTCCATTTACATTATCACTACTCTTTCTAGTTGGCCTCTATCTTATGATAGGGCTGAGAGTATATCCTCTAAAAAACCTTAACAAAGGTTTTAAGTATTTATTTAAAAAATCTAATCTCAGCAGTAAGAGGAAAAGAAGGACGGGAGGCGATATATCATCTTTTGAATCATTAATGACTGCACTTTCTGCAACTGTTGGAACAGGTAATATTGCTGGGGTTGCTACAGCAATTTTTTTAGGCGGTCCTGGTGCTATATTTTGGATGTGGCTAACTGCGCTTGTTGGCATGGCCACAAAGTATGCTGAGGCATTTTTAGCAATACTTTATAGAGAAAGGAATAAGCAAGGCAACTTCGTTGGTGGCCCGATGTACTATATTAAAAATGGGTTAGAGAAAAAATATCATTTCCTTGGTTATGCATTTGCTTTTTTTGGAATGATAGCCGCATTTGGTATAGGAAATGGCGTTCAATCTAATTCCGTTGCACAAGTTGTTTCTATGGAACTAAATATTTCTAAAATAACAGTAGGTTTTGTTATAGCTGTGTTAGTAATGCTTGTTATTTTGGGTGGAATTCAAAGTATAGGAAAAACAGCAGCCAAGCTTGTCCCCGCGATGTCCTTAATATATATCATAGGAGGTTTATACATAATAATAATTAATGTAGAAATGGTCCCAACAGTATTTTGGCTGATCCTTGATTCCGCGTTTAATACAACCGCTGCTTCTGGAGGTTTTGCTGGAGCAACAGTCTGGGGCGCTATTAGATATGGAGTATCAAGAGGAGTATTTTCAAATGAAGCTGGTCTTGGCAGTTCACCTATTGCTCATGCAGCTGCAAAAACAAATAATCCTATTAACCAAGGATCTATCTCAATGCTTGAACCTTTAATTGATACATTGCTAGTTTGTACAATCACTGCTTTCGTCATATTAATAAGTCAAAGCTGGTATATTGGATATAATGGTGCTGCACTTACCACTTATGCTTTTGATTCAGCCCTTCCAGGGATTGGAAAATATATAGTAATTTTTGGACTGGTATTATTTGCATTCAGCACTATAATCGGTTGGAGTTATTATGGTGAAAAATGTGCTGAGTTTTTATTTGGCGAAGGAGTAATATTTTATTATAGAATACTTTGGATAATAGTAATTCCAATCGGTGCGGCTATTGAATTAAACTTAATATGGCTAGTTGCAGATATCATGAATGGTTTAATGGCATTACCAAATCTAATAGCTCTACTATTACTAAGCCCTATAGTATTCAAAACAACAATAAAAATTAGAGATAATTTAAAAGCATAGATGATAAATAAAGACATAAATAAACATATAATTGATGCTCTTAAAGAAGATGATTATAAAAATGATTTAACAACAACGCTAATTTCCAAGAATCTCAATGTTAGCGCCAGTATCATATCTAAAGAATCTTTTTATATATATGGTTTACACTGGATGAAAGCAATATTCAAAAATGTTGATAAAAATCTAAAGGTAGAATTAAAAGTTAGAAATGGTGAATATGTAAAAAATAAAAAAATAATTGCAAGAATATCAGGAAAAAGTCATTCTATATTAACTGCAGAAAGAACTGTTTTGAATTATCTCCAAACGATGTCAGGGACCTATGACAACTGTATTAAATTTAGGAAAAAGATTGGATCAAAAAAAGATATTAAAATTCTCCATACAAGAAAAACCATTCCTTTGATGCGACTCCCCTTGAGTGAAGCTTGCGTGGCAGCCGGATGCCCCCCGCATAGATATTCTCTTTCAGATGGAATTTTGCTAAAAGAAAATCATCTCAAAATTATTAATAATTTAGAAGAACTACTCATCAAATCAAAAAAAAGTAATAATAAAATTATTATTGAAGCAAAATCACTTTCTTTTGCTAGAAAAGTCTCTAAACTAAACATAGACAGAATACTACTCGATAATTTTACTCCAAAACAAATCAAAGATTTTGTAAAAGATAATATTAAGCAAAAAGTAGAAGTATCTGGTTCTATAAATCTAAATAATATAAAAAAATATGCAGTAAATGGGGTAAATTTTATATCAATAGGACTGTTGACTAAAAATATAATCTCTAAAGATATATCTCTTTTAATTGATTGATTTCATAGTTTCTTTTCTTGATGATATAATAAACTAAATGAGTAAATCTTTTTATCTACAATCATTTCTAAAAAACTTTTTCTCAAAAGAGGAAAAGTCCGGTTTTTTGCTCCTGATCTTTGCAATGCTTGCATTAGTAATTGTTAATAGCCCCTTTCAATCATTTTATTATGACATCAAATATTTCTCACTATCTATTGATATAGGAACATTTAACTTGTCAAAGTCAGTTGAGCATTGGGTTAATGATGGATTAATGGCAATATTCTTCTTTGTAATCGGCCTAGAATTAAAAAGAGAGATGTTAGAAGGAGAGTTATCTAGTTTTTCTAAAATTATTTCTCCTGGAATAGCCGCAATAGGTGGAATGGTAGTACCGGCATTAATTTATATATATATTAATTATGATTATGATCAGAATCTCGTAGGCTGGGCAATACCAACAGCAACTGATATAGCATTTTCACTTGCTATACTCTTGATTATAGGTAAAAAAGTTCCTATAGGTTTAAAAATATTTTTGCTATCTTTGGCGATCATAGATGATCTTGGAGCAGTCCTTATTATTGCGTTTTTTTATTCTTCTGATCTACAGACAATATACTTACTATATGCATCAGTATTTTTTACTTCATTAATAATTATTAATTTATTGGGAATACAACAAAAGTTTGTTTATATAGTTTTAGGGGTATTCTTATGGTACTGCATTCTAAAATCTGGAGTACATGGAACTCTTGCTGGTGTTTTACTTGCAGCGACAATACCTAATAATTCATCAGATAATTCTGATAAATCTATGCTTAAAGATATAGAGCAGCCTTTGCATCATTTTGTAGGTATATTTATATTGCCATTATTTGCTTTTTTTAATAGTGATATTAACTTTCAAAGTTTATCCTTTGATAGTTTCATGAGCCCAATATCAATGGGAATAATGCTAGGATTGATATTAGGTAAACCTATTGGCATAACTTTATTTGCTTACCTATCAGTTAAGCTTAAGATATGTGATTTACCGGATGGCATTAAGATGATTGATATATTAGGGCTATCTTTCTTATGCGGCATAGGATTCACAATGAGTTTGTTTATTAACAACTTAGCGTTTAACTCAATTGATTTAATTGATTCTAGTAAATTAGGTATTTTTGTTGGGTCTATAGTTGCTGCAATAATTGGTTATAAGATTTTAAAGAAACGATTTGCATCTTAGGTTTACTGCCCACCAATAGTTATATTGTCTATTAACATGGACCCGGTTCTGATTCGATTTCTATTATCTATGTCATCGCCCAAAGCCAGAATGTTTTCAAACATTTTTAAAAGATTGGATGCTACAGTTATTTCTGTTACCGGATATTGTATCTCACCATTCTTAACAAGATAGCCAAAAGCGCCACGAGAGTAGTCTCCAGTTAATGTATTAGCACCACTACCCATCATATCTGTTATATATAAGCCATCAGTCATGGAGCTAAGTAAATTTGAAGATGCTTCTTTCGAAGAAACTAGAATATTAGTTAGTACTCCATTTCCAGTACACTTTTCTTTTAATTTTCTAGCTGCATACGTATCTAGTAAATATGTTTTTAGATACCCATCTTTTATAATATCTTTTTTTTGTGTTAATACGCCTTCAGAATCATAAGGTCTAGTTCCAGGGCCATTTGATAATGTTGGATCTTCTTTTATATTAATAAAATCAGGAAACACTTTTTTATCTATTTTATCCATTAGAAAACTAGACTTCTTGTATATTGAAGAACCATTAATAGCAGATAAAAAACTACTTATTAAAGACGAGGTCATTTCTGGAGAAAATAAAACAGGGCAAACTTGGGTTTTAATAGTTTTTGCGCCGAGCCTAGATATTACTCGCTCTGCTGCTTTCACTCCGATTTGATCTGATGATTCTAAAGCATCAAAATCTCTTGTTGATGAATACCAATAATCTCTTTCCATTAGCTTATCTTGTTCAGCCAAGGCTATACACGATAGAGAATAATCTGTAGAGTCATAAGTCCCAAAAGCTCCATTACTGTTCAAAATCATATGGCTATTATCAGAAAATGTAAATGATGAGCCTTCCGAATTAGTAACTCTTTTATCAGTTTGGAAAGCACTGTTTTCACAATCTTTTGTTAACTGAATTATATTGCTTACATCTAATTCTTTGGGAAAATATATATCCATATCTTCCCATTTTTTTGTTGTGTATTCACTCTTAGGCAGTCCTTGGCAGTCATCGGCCTGCGTATTTAAAGAAATATTTTGAGCTTTATCTATAGCTTGCTGAATACTGTTATCAGATAAATCATTTGTTGAGACGCTACCTTTTTTAAAATCTTTGTAAACCGAAACATTTAATGCCATATCCTGATGATGCTCTATATTTTCTACTTCACCAGATCTAGAGGTCACAGAATAACCATTAGATAAACTCATATTAAACTCATATTCAAAGTTTTTATCTAGATTACTGATAGTCGTTTCTAATTTATCCCTATAACTTGAGATACCCTTATCTTTATTACTCAAACCTGAGTTCCTCCGACAGTTATCTCATCTATTTTTAATGTTGGCTGGCCAACACCTACAGGAACGCTTTGGCCGTCTTTCCCGCATGTCCCAACACCATCATCTAATTTTAAGTCATTGCCTACCATAGATACTTTTTTTAATACTTCTGGTCCATTACCTATTAAAGTCATACCTTTTATCGACTCTTGAATCTTACCTTTTTTAATTGTATATGCTTCAGATGCTGTAAAAACAAATTGACCATTAGTGATGTCAACTTGGCCTCCTGAAAAATTTACCGCATAGATTCCATCATCTACAGATTCAATGATTTCTTTTGGATCATATTGTCCAGGCAGCATAAAAGTATTAGTCATTCTGGGCATTGGCAGACATGCATAACTCTCTCGCCTACCGTTACCGGTAGGGCTGACATTCATTAACTTAGAATTAATTTTATCTTGCATATAACCTTTTAAAATTCCATTTTCTATCAAAGTATTACACTGAGTTTCACAACCCTCATCATCTATAGATAGAGATCCTCGTCTTTTTGAAATTGTTCCATCATCAACTATGGTGCATTGATCAGACGCAACCTGTTTGCCAATTAAATCAGAGAATGCTGATGTTTTTTTTCTATTAAAATCTCCTTCAAGACCATGTCCTATTGCTTCATGCAATAATACTCCTGGCCATCCAGGCCCTAAAACCACAGTCATAGCTCCAGCTTTACCATCAACAGCTTCAAGATTGACATTGGCCTGTCTTAGGGCTTCATCAGCAAATTCATACCCAAAGTTTTTGCCAATAATCTCATCATATGAATATCGACCACCACCTCCAGCTGACCCTCTTTCTCTTCTATCACCCACCTTTAGGATTACCATGACGCTAAATCTGACTAGAGGTCTATCATCATACGCTTTAACACCTTCGGTGTTGATTATTAAAATGGAATCATATACACCAGCCAGACTAACTATCACTTGATCAACTCTCTGATCCTTATCTCGTATATATTTATCTATATCTTTTAAAAATTGGACTTTAACATCATCTTGCTTATAATTTAATGGTGAAACTGGCTCGTATAACTTACGAATATCTTTTTCTTTCCCAATTTTTATTTCTTTATCTTGACCGCTTTTTACAATACATTTGGATGTATTAGCCGCTGATATTAAATTTTCAAATTGAAAATTATTACTATAAGAAAATCCAGTCTTATCACCTGCAACAGATCTTATTCCAACACCACTATCAATATTAGAAGAACCATTTTTAACAATTCCATCCTCTAATTGCCAACTTTCAGAATTAGTATACTGAAAATATAAGTCCGCAAAATCGATATTAGCTGGACATGCTGCTGATAATACTTTTTCAAGTTTATAATCTGATAATTCATAATTATCTATTACATGATCTTTTATAAAATTCATTTCTTACCTATTAAATTAATATGTTCCAAAACAGGGAATTTCTCTCTTATGGAATTTAGTTTATTCAGATTGATCTCTGATTCTATGAAACCTGATCCAGATGGTAATCTAGATGTTATTTGTCCCCATGGATTAACAATCATACTATTACCATGGGTTTGTCTTCCGCTAATATGATAGCCATCTTGGCAAGATGTAACTACATAGCACAAATTTTCTATTGCTCTAGCTTTAACTAATGTCTCCCAATGCACTTTGCTGGTTTGCTCAGTGAATGCTGACGGTATCACAAGTATTTCCACATTTGATGTTTTTTGCAACCTAAACAATTCAGGGAATCTAAGATCATAACAAATAGCGAGTCCTACTCTACCTATGGGCGTTTCTAATATTTTTAGACCTTGCCCATGTTGGAATACCTCAGACTCATTGTATGACTCATCAGAGTTAGGTAACTCCACATCAAATAAATGTATTTTATCATATCTGCAGACAACATTTCCTGAGTCATTGTATACAAATGAAGTAGAAGTCACTTTTTTTGGATTGTTAGTTTTTATAGGTATCGTGCCAGCAATTATCCATAACTTATGAATTTTTGCTTTTTCAGAAATAAAATCCTGAATAAGACCGCTGCCTTCAGTTTCTGCATGGAGAAGAAATTCTGAATCATTTTCCGGCATCATTGCAAAATTTTCTGGAAGCACAACTAATTTAGAATCAGTTTTTGAGATTTCCTCAATATATTTTCCGACTTCTAGCAAATTAGCCTGGATGTTTGGCCCCGATGATAACTGTATAGATGCTACTTTTGCCATTATTTCTCTCGTATATGAACATTAAGAATATATTAATTTGTTATAGGTTTAAATGGTTCAATCACTTTTATTTCGGGATTATCCCATGATCCTTGTATGGAATATTCGACTGCAGCCAGTTGATTTGTATCTATGCCAATTTTCTCTAAAACTTTATCATAAAATATTGAAGCCAATGCGCCAACAGGACCGCCTAATAGAGTGCCTGAGATTAAACTCATTGAAGATAAATCTGGAATATAAGTCAATTTCTGATCATGTGTCCTATTTTTTAAGTCAAACACTCCATTCAGCCTCATTTCTCCAAATGAGCCTTTTAAATTCAACTCATCAACACTTGCTTGCGAATTGAGAAATATAAATTCACCATCCATGGTATCAAATGAAAGCCCACTTGAGAAAAAATCACTAAAGTCTAAAGATAACCTTTTTTGTAGAGAGGAAATACTGAATAACCCTAATAACTGCCCTATAGCCCTTGATTGTTTACTAACTTGAAGGAATTCTCCTTTTTTCAGATCAATATTTATTTTTCCATCAAAATTATTTAATGAAAAATAATCCGGTGATCCTCTCCATTGACCAATTAACTGTGATGACAGTAATCCTTTCTTTATAAGATTTTTATATCCTAAAACATCAAGTGCTTTACCAAAATTATTACTCATAAAACTAGCATCAAAAAGGGTTATTTGACCATCATCACCATTGAGCCATTTTCCATTTCCAGCCATAGTCAAATTAGTATTTGAAAAATCTAGTTGATCTATAAGCATTCCATTTTCTAATGGTGAGGTTTTGATTTGAAAATCATCAAAATAATATTCATTAATTTTAACTCTTTTTATATCCATATCTAAATACGGATACCCTGCAGGATCAGCAATTCCCTGAAACTTATTTAAATCAAAATATTTTAATCTTGCAGTCAATCTATTATCACTTGTTATTGTCTCAGGTAATAAGAGGGTTCCAGATAAATATGGTGAATCTACAATTGCATATAAGCTATCCTTAGGTTTTGAAAACTGGATGTTATATATGTCATATTTAACATCAAGACTGTTTCGGAGATTTTCCTGAATAGAGTAAGATAAAACAAAATCTTTAGACTGCTTGGAAGATTTCTTAAAAGGGCTAACAATATCAAATGACATTCCTTTTAAATTCGATTTAAGTTCTAAATACATTTTTTTATTTTTTGTTTCATATATCATTTGAACATCTGCTAAAGAATCTCCTTGGAATGAGTCAATTAATTTATGAGTAATAAAACTTTTTATAAATCTATCTGTAATAACTCCTTTGCTATTAGCAATATATTTAGAGGTCCCATTAGATATATTGGTATCTATAGATAATAAAAATTTATTATTATTTATATATATATTAGATGGGTAAGACTGATAATATTGATCAAAAAAGTTTATTCTAATTTTTTTTGTATTCAATGTAATGTTTGCAGAATCATTTTTGAGAACTAGATTCGATAATGACATTGCGCCATAAGCGTAAGTTTTATTATTAGCCTGGTGGACTCTATAATCAATATTGTAGGATGAGTTAACTTTAGTTTGCTGCATTGCTGAATTAAGACCAAGAACAGGTGGCAACTCGGATATATTATTATTAATCTTACCAGTGAGGTCAATTTTATAATTAATTTTTTTGGGTGAAAAAGAGCCAGATATTTTAGCAACATGATCCTCGTCTAAACTAATATTATTTGAACTTATTAAAATTTTATCATTGATATACTTAAGATATATATTTCCGCCAATTCGATTAATCTGATATTTTTTATTTTGATGAGATAGACTGACCTCATTACTATCTAATTTAAGATAACCAATTTGATTATTTCCTTTTATCTGTCCAGAAATATTAGATATCTCAAACCCCCTATTTTGGAAACTAGTACGATCAAATGATATTTTATATTTTAAAAGTTTTTTATTATCTAAATTAAGTAAAACTATATTATTTAATACGCCATTAGTGGTGAGCGCTATAGAGTTTTTAATAGTTTTTTGAGATGATACCGTAAATAACCTCAATGTTTTTTTAAAGTCATTTATATAGATTTTGTCTAAAGATATATTAGATAAAGCATTCCCATTCCTAGTTAACTTGAGATTATTATTTTCATATCTATTACTCTTAGTCTTGAAAGATAAGTTATTAAATGCAATATTATCTGTTTCTTTCGTCCTATTATAAAATATATTAGAATTGAAGTTATTTATAATTATCCGATCTTTCGTCAATCTATTGGTTAACCTAGACTCGGAAATTTTAAACTTACCTTCGACACTAGTAAGCTTACTATTTGATACTTCAGCCCAAAAAATATAATCTAGTTTTTCAACAGTCATGCCTAGTTTTTGATAAACATCTATAGGCTTTTCGAAATTTAAATTTATACCTTGACTGTAAATTTTGCCATTAATTTTTCTATCTATAATGGAAAACTCTGATGCTAAATGCACTATCTCACTGGTAGAATGATGGTTGAAGGTTGTAAATAGTCTAATATCATTTTGTTGTTTTAATACAACCATATTAATATTTAGCAGCTCATGTTTGCTCATATTTACTTGATCATCTAAACTTATATTTGAGTCTGTAATTCTAAATTTAATATTATCTATATCTGATTCATTATTATTATTATTTTTTATGAGAAAGTTATAATCTTTAATAAATATTCCATTATTGCTATAGACGAGATCTATATTTGACCTAACAAGATTAATTTCTTCAGGAACAATCTTTAGCGTAGATAATGATTTTAGAAAATTGATCCGTAGTATTATCTTCTCACTATCCAAATAATGTTGATTAATATCTTCTTTATGAAGCGAAATATTTTTAAAGATCAAACTCGGGTCAAGACCATTCCATTTAATAGATAGTCTTTCAAAATTATATTCTAAAGAAGATTTCTTCTGAATAATATCTATAATATTGTTTTTATATAGTTTCGAGACGATATTTGTATTTTCGGTCACGAATACTACTGAAAATGTTAAGATAAGTATTAAAGATAGAAGATATATTAGAGATGATACTAATCTTTCCATATATTATGTATAAGTATAATTTTCTGAATCAATACTTTCATCCCACAATTTTTCAAGAGAATAAAAATCTCTAGTATCAGGATGCATGACATGAACAAGTAAATCACCATAATCTAAAAGGATCCATTCAGACTTAGTATAACCCTCTACACCTAAAGGTTTTATTTTATTTTTTTTCAGCTTTGTAACTAAATTATCCGCTATGGCTTTAACATGTCTAGTTGAACGGCCGGAAGCTATGAACATTAAATCTGTAACTGAAGATTTATTTTTTACATCAACCATTACAATGCTTTCTGCTTTATTGTCTTCCAAGATATTTTTAATAGATTTTCTTAGTGATTCCATATTTTAATAAATCTTATTATCTAATAACCATTGCTCTAAAAGCGGCGGCATTAAATTTGAAATTGTTTGATTATTTTGCAATCTATCTCTTATTTCTGTTGAGGATATATCTATCATTGATGTTTCCTCTGCATATATTTTACCATATGAGTTGCTATGAAATATAGCTAGATCTTGAGAAATCAGTGATTTTACTTGATTATTAACTTTTGAATCAATATTTCTAGTCATTCTGGACAAGACAATGATGTTACATAATGAAATAATGTCATTAAAATCTTTCCATTTATTCAAAGTTAATAAAGCATCCGATCCAACTATAAGATAGATATACGCGCCATTATATTCTTTTGTAATAGATCTGATCGTATCTATTGTATATGATATCCCCTCTCTAGAAATTTCTCTGTCATCCACAATGTATGCTTTATTATTTAAACCAATCTTCAGTATTTCTAGTCTATGTTCTGGAGATGTAAGAATAACTTTCTTTGAGTTTGAAATCCTTGTCGGAACAAAGTGAATAAAATCTAATTGATGCTTCAGGAAGACTTCATCAATCGGCTTTATATGACCGTAATGAAGTGGATCAAATGCTCCTCCATAAATTCCTATGCGTTTGTTAGATATTTTCTTAATCTCTGATCTTTCCTTTACTTGTGACTACATACTTCAAGTTAGTCAGACCATCCAAACCTACAGGACCTCGAGCATGTAACTTATCTGTGCTAATACCTATTTCAGCTCCAAGTCCATATTCATAACCATCAGCAAATCTAGTAGATGTATTAATCATCACAGAGCTTGAGTTTACTAATTTTTTAAAC
>MDTC01126343.1_pt1 | contig 12037 bp, 16 predicted proteins | sample 811181 | NCBI WGS metagenome assembly MDTC01 (sample SAMN05326644, study PRJNA326480) | marine metagenome | isolation source: seawater | place: Pacific Ocean: North | collected 2011
TAGATTATAGATGGAAATACTATGATCAAGAAGGTGCACAATGTTATGTTCTTGAGAATGATACAGAAGTAATCGTTGCATTTAGAGGAACTGAACCAAAAGAGTTTAGTGATATAAAAGCACATATGTCTTTCTTAAAGACATGGCACAAAGGTCATGGAAAGGTACATAGAGGATTCATGATTGAAGTATGGAAGCTAGCGGATTGCTTAGCTCCTCATATATTCAAGACAGAAAAACAAGTCTACATAACTGGACATAGTTTGGGTGGTGCAATGGCTACATTGTATGCTCAACTGTGTAGACCAAATGGTACACCAAGAGTGTATACATATGGTGCTCCAAGAGTTGGTAACAGAAAGTTCTGGCAGAAGTGGAGAATACCACTTACTAGAGTTCGTAACAATAATGACCTTGTTCCTACTGTACCACCATGGTGGATAGGTTTTGTTCATACTGGTGACAAAGTATACATAAACCATTATGGTAACATAAGAAAGCTGACTCCTTGGCAAAAATGGAAAGATCATTGGAGAGGAAGATTGGCTGCTATAAAAAAACTTCAGTTCTTCGATGGTATAAGAGATCACTCTATAGATAAATATTGTAGAGCACTATTGAAGGATTACTTAGATGCCAGCAATACATAGGAACACAGATGCTAGATCTTGTGGGGCAACAACTTCAGTTATCGGGCAAAGTTCTGTATTTAGTAATGGCCTTCTTGTATCTGTTAATGGTGACACCAATAGTCATGGTGCTGGTGGTCTGATAGCCGGTTGTGATAATGTGTTTGTAGAAGGTAAATTAGTGGTAAACCATACTCCAGATAGTGCTGCAGCAGATAATTTATGTCCTCCTTTAGGAGGAAACCATTGTGCTCCATCTACATCAGCTGGATCACCAAACGTGTTTGTGGCTGACTGATATGTGGAGTTGGCTTGTATTATCAATTGCTGGTAGCATAATTGGTAGTGCTACAGATAGTTGGTTTAGAGATACAAAAATGGGTATATGGTTCTATGCTAAAGTAGATAACATATACACTTGGGCTAACAAAAGATATGGTTTGAAGATACTAAGAGATGAAGAGAAACAAATGGCTAAGTTTCCAATACTACAAAGTAAATTAGCAAACTTAGAAAGAAGATTAAAGGACTTGGAGCAAGATGGCGGAGCCTACTGAAATAATTGTTTCACGTCTGGATGTTGCTATTGAGAAACTAACAGATGTTAGTAACGAGATAAAACAAGTTCTAGTAATACATGAAACTAAATTAGAACAGCAAGAATCAATAAACAAACAACAATACGATCAAATAGAGAAACTGCATGTCAGAATAGGTGATTTAAGAGACGATGTAATGAAGAGACTAGATAGTCTTGAGAGATGGAGATGGATACTGCTTGGTGGTGCAATAGTGTTAGGAATGGGAATGGGCAGTGCGGATTTTATTAAACTATTTGCAGGGTAGCAGTAAGTGGTTGTTTAGATTATATATTGTATGGAGCATTTGTGCTGACTTAACTTTGATAGGTGGAATAATATGGCTATTGGTGAAGTAGATTATGGAACGATAAATGGTGTCAAGGTAGGATGGTTATTTGAAGAATGGTGTGACCTTGATGTAAAACAACTACAGCATGATCTTGATACAATGTATGAGAACTTACCTTGGTTTGATTTTCAAGATGCTGATGATACAGATAGTGAAGTAGCTCTTGCATGGAAAGATGCTGCTGAGAATAGACAAGAAGACAGATACAAAGGTGCCACAAGAGGTAAGAGAGCAAGACTCAGAGATATACCTTATCACCACAGACATGGCACATATTACCAAGAAGTAAAAGAAAAGTATAAGCTGATAGGTGGCACATATGCGAGAATGGAACCTCGTAGTTGTTACAATTGGCATACTGACAAGGCTATTGGTTTTCAAATACCAGTCATAACAAACGATGATTGCTCATTCATATTTAAGATGGATGACAATAGAGCTTGGGCATTCACTCCAGAACCAGGTAAAGCATACTTAGTGAACAATCTTGTACGTCATACATTTATCAATGGAGGTGATGTACCAAGATATTATTTACTACAAATACTCAATCCCAATGCACTTAGAGATCCAGAATACAAACCATATCTATTGTCATCTGGTTTTCCATACAGAGATTATATTCTTAGTAGAGACTACACTTAACTGTTGACATAACCTGCAGAATACCTGATACTCTACAAATGGAACACATAGATCGTAAGTATGCACTAATGATGTCTAATCGCTTTCGTAACTGGAAAGTGCAAGGCGATAAGTTTAACTTCTCATGTCCTTATTGTGGTGATAGTCAAAAGAACAAATTCAAAGCCAGAGGTTATCTACTAACAAGGAAAGGTGAGTTATCTTACTACTGTCATAACTGTGGAATAAGTAAGAGTTTTACCGGATTTATTTTCGATCAAGACGTATCATTATATAGAGAATATCGTGTAGAAAAACTAGGCCAACATGACAGATTATTGGATGTTATGGCGGATCTAGAGAAACCCAAACAGATAGATACCCCTATAAAAGAATCCTCTTCAGTGCCAGGGCCTGGTCAGAAAAACAGTCCACTGTCTAAATTGAAGAAGGTAAGCCAATTAGACTGGGATCATCCAGTAAAGGAATATATAAACAAACGCAAGATACCTAATCCGTATCATGCAAAACTATTCTATTGCAAGAACTTTCAGAGATGGGTCAATACACTCATACCTGAAAAGTTTAGTAAGGATACTAAGGATGAACCACGACTTGTCATACCATTACTTGACGAAAAAGGCCATATGTTTGGCTTCCAAGGTCGTAGTTTATCAAAAGAAAGCTCTCTTAGATACATTACTATAATGCTCGAACCTAAGCCGAAGTTATTCGGCTTAGACGAAGTTAATGCCTCTAAGTTAGTCTATGTTATGGAAGGACCATTTGATAGTATGTTTATACACAATGCTATTGCATTGGCAGGATCAGATGGAAACATACCTTTTGACAACTACGTTATGGTTTATGATAATGAGCCACGTAGTGTTCAGATAGTGAGGAAGATGGATAAGTCTATTGGGATGAACCGTAAGATAGTAGTGTGGCCATCTAATATAGAACATAAAGATATAAACGATATGGTTATGAGTGGAATGAGAATAGCAGATATAAAAATGATTATTGATAATAACATTTATGAAGGATTGTCAGCTAAGATGGCACTCCAACATTGGCAAAAAATATGAACAGAGCCAGGTTGATTAGTTACTCACAAGGAGTAGATCTACAAGGTGCTGAAGACTTGATAGCTTATTGTGCTCGTGTATCAAATCCTAGTAATCAGGATAACACAGAGACAGCCAATAAGTTATTAAAGTATTTGATAAAACATAAGCATTGGAGTCCATTTGAAATGGTCAATGTTTGTATTGAGATAGAAACAACAAGAGATATAGGGAGACAGATACTTAGACACAGATCGTTTAGCTTTCAGGAGTTCAGTCAGCGATATGCAGATCCAACACAAGAGTTAGAATTTGTGATGAGAGATGCAAGATTACAAGATGATAAGAATAGACAGAACAGTCTCGAGCTTAGTACAGAGAATCCACACCACAATGATCTTATATCTGAATGGGAATCACATCAAGAGAAGATCATTAATTATGCAAATGCATTTTATGTGTGGGCAGTACAGAATGGTATTGCAAAAGAACAAGCTAGAGCTATTCTACCTGAAGGTTTAACAATGAGCAGGATGTATATGAATGGTACTGTGCGCTCATGGATACATTATCTAGAACTTAGATTGGATCCAGGTACACAGAAAGAACATAGACAAGTAGCTCAGTTATGTGCTCTTGAGTTAGCTAAAGTATTTCCTATGATTAAGGAGATGGTTTGAGATACTACCATAGAGGCAAACCTATTACTGAGTTATCAGATGATCAGTTAAAGAAAGCTCTGGAAAAGCATATGAAGAAGGATCCTGAATGGGATGGAGATGTTATGGCATATTATGCTTTAGTAGCAGAGTACAACAAGAGATATGACGAAAGAGAACGTCTTTACAAGTTAGGAGAAGATAGTAAATGAGCAACCACTTACCAACAACATACCAAGAATACATCCATCTCAGTAGATACTCTCGATGGCTAGAAGATGAAGGTAGACGAGAAACATGGCCAGAAACAGTATCAAGATATTATGACTTCTTCGAAGAGCACTTAGAGTCACAACATGGATTCAAACTGAATGGTGAACGAAAAGAGCTTGAAGAAGCTACTCTTAACTTAGAAGTAATGCCATCTATGAGATCTATAATGACAGCTGGACCAGCTCTCAAAAGAGATAACATTGCTGGATATAACTGTTCGTATGTTGCTATAGATCGTATAACTGCATTTGATGAGATATTGTATATTCTCATGAATGGTACTGGTGTTGGGTTTAGTGTAGAGAGACAACACGTACAACAACTTCCTGTGGTTGCTGATGAGTTTCATCCTAGTGATACAATTATCAAGGTTGCTGATAGTCGTACTGGATGGGCAAAGTCTCTCAAGGAACTTATTGCTAACTTGTATGCTGGTATGGTTCCTAAGTGGGATGTGTCTAATGTACGTCCAGCTGGAGCAGTTCTAAAGACATTTGGTGGTAGAAGCTCTGGACCAGACCCTCTAGTAGATTTGTTTAAGTTTACTGTAGATATATTTAAGAAGGCTGCTGGACGTAAGTTGTCTTCTATTGAGTGTCATGATTTAGTATGTAAGATCGCTGAGATCGTAGTTGTAGGAGGAGTAAGAAGAAGTGCACTTATATCATTATCCAACCTATCAGATGATAGAATGCGAGCTGCAAAAGCTGGCCAATGGTGGGAAAACGAAGCTCAACGAGCCCTATCAAACAACTCTGCGTGCTACACTGAAAAGCCAGACATTGGGGTCTTCATGGATGAGTGGAAATCATTATATGATTCCAAAAGTGGTGAACGTGGCATATTCAACAGAGAGTCAGCCAAAATGCAAGCCGGAAGGTTCGGTCGAAGAGACGTTAACTATGATTTTGGAACAAATCCATGCTCTGAAATTATCCTTCGAAACAATGAGTTCTGTAATCTCACAGAAGTTGTCGTCAGACCAACAGACTCAGAAAATGACCTACACAGAAAGGTTAGACTGGCCGCGATCTTGGGTACATGGCAATCCACACTTACAAACTTCAGATACATCTCAAAGCAGTGGAAAAAGAATTGTGAAGAGGAAAGGCTACTCGGAGTCTCTCTGACTGGTATAATGGATTCAACATTAACGAATGGAAAGGACGATGGACTGGAAGAGCGTTTGGAAAGACTTAGAGATATGGCGGTCGAAACTAATAAGATTCATGCTGATAGGATTGGTATACCTCAGTCTGCTGCCGTTACTTGTGTTAAACCTAGTGGTACTGTGTCTCAGCTTGTTGATAGCGCTTCTGGAATACATGCTAGACATAACCCGTACTATATTAGAACGGTTCGAGCAGATAAGAAGGACCCGCTTGCCAAAGCTATGGTAGAAGCTCAGTTTCCTGTAGAAGATGATGTTATGAAGCCAGAACACACATATGTGTTTAGCTTTCCTATGAAAGCTGATCCTGGTGCAGTATATCGTACTGACATGACAGCTATAGAACAATTGGAACTATGGCTCAAGTATCAAAAGCATTGGTGTGAGCATAAGCCATCTGTTACTATCTCTGTAAAAGAACATGAATGGATGGAAGTTGGTGCATGGGTATACTCAAACTGGGAATGGATGTCAGGAGTAAGTTTCCTACCATTCTCTGATCACACATATAGACAAGCTCCATATCAAGACTGTACAGAAGAAGAGTATGAAGAGTTCAAGAAGAAAATGCCAGAGTCAGTTAACTGGTCTGAGTTACTAGCTCAGTTTGAAACATCAGATATGACTGAAGGAGCTCAAGAGTTAGCTTGTGTAGCTGGCAACTGTGAGATTTGATTTATCTATATAATCTTATGGAAGAAGAAGATTTAGATACAGAGCACTGTATAGAATGTGGTGCTGAATTTAGTGTCATTGGACACAATGAAGAAGTAGTAGACCTGCTCCCAACACATTGTCCGTATTGTGGAGCAGAACTACCTCAGTATGAAGAGTATAATGACGAATATGGAGACGACGAGTAACATTGTAGGAATTGATTATTCTACCACATCTCCTTCTATATGTGTCAAAGTAGGAGACAATTGGGACATCCATTTCCTTACATTAAAAAAGACATTAGCAGATGAGTATTGGCATCAGCCATTCTTATTCTTTGGTCAGGCACTACCCAAAATCCCAGTAACAATATCAAGATACAAATATATCTCATCCTGGGCTATGGATGTTATTAAGAGTTATGATGTGAGTGCTGTGATACTAGAAGACTATGCATATGCAGCTACTGGTAGAGTGTTCAATATAGGTGAGAATACAGGTATACTAAAGTATAGATTGCTACAAAATGATATACCATTCTATGAGGTACCTCCTACAGTAATAAAGAAATATGCTACAGGTAAAGGTAATGCCAATAAAGAGATGATGATATCTAACTTCATAACAACAACTGGCGTAAACATACATGATGTTATGAATTATGCTGGAGACTATCCAATCAGTGATATAGTTGATAGTTTCTTTATCTGTGAGTATGCAATAAACAATTCAGATGAAATTGATTGTCCAATAATTCAGAGTTTGCTTTGAAAACTATCTACATATTCTTAGTATTAGCAGAGTCAGTTACTATGACACTAGATGTGACGACAGTATATGGTATAAAAAGTATGGCAGAATGTGAAAAGCGTAAAGAGATTATAAGAAATGAATATGGAGCTAAAGAAGCATTTTGTTACGACAATCTATATGGTGACATCTTTACAAGGTTTCAAAAGTCATGATGGAACATGAATGTTTCTACCACATACACTACTCTGCTCCTTGGGACATAATAATGGAGGAATGGACTGATGTCCAAAAAGAAGACGGTCTTGATCGATGGGAAGAGTATGGGAATGACATATCATTTAGAACAGTACGCGAAGGTCGACTACGGGATTGGACCAGAAAGTTTGAACAAGAGTGTAATCTTCCTGAAAGGGACACTGATTGGCAATTCATCAGATTTGGACCCAATAGTAATGTACCAATCCATAGAGATCCAAAATCGTTAGCTTGGATAGCTCTTACAGTATTAGGATTCCAACCTCTTGAGTTCTACAATATGGATAAAGAGTTTCAGTTTCAGACATACTATCAATTTGCATTAGTGAATAGCAAGATGCCACATTACGTTGACGTTAAAGGTAAAGAGAGAGTGTTACTACGAAAGATATTCAAAAAGACAGACTATGATACTCTCTTCCAGTCTTTGAACTGTGTCCTCTCACCTCTGAAATCTATCTGACCTAATATAGCTTTAGCATACAATTGCATCTTACGTTTTTGATTCTTGGTCTTATGCCATAGAATACGAGATGATGTGAACTCTGTAGCTCCTTCTATGTTAACTTGGTTAGTAGAGAATACAAGTTCTTTATTGTGTCTATCTGGTGGATTAACAGCTTTATCAAAGTATGCTGACTTACCTATCTCATCAAACCATTGTATCCAGTTGTAGTTCATTGCTACACTTCTTCCATCTTCTGGACTATAAGACATGTCAATCATACTGTCTTTTTGATATTTAATAAGATCTTGAACTATCATACTATCATATCCAAACTCTTTATTAATTAGCCAATAGAAGTGTTCTTTATTGTCAAGTATATGCATAAACAACACATCCTCTGGCTCTATGTTCATTTCCCTACCGTTGAACTCAAATGGTACATATTCTTCTTGATATCGTGTATCCAGCAATTTACGAAGGTATGACTCATATTGGATGTTATACTGCTGTCCTAGGTCAGTTGACCACAAGTAGTCGATTATAGACGCGTAAAACACGTTATACGGCTGTTCTAGTACGTGTCTATAATACATTGCAACATTTCTGAGTAATGCAAAGTTATGAAGAGCTTGAAGCCATCTTGAGTGCTTGTTCATCACTATCCAATCCTCAGTAGTGAAGCTCTTACATGATACTATAATCTCTGCTGTCTTGTCTATCAGCTCATCATCAGCTTTGAGTCTTGCTTGTGAGAAGATAACTCTCTGTGTAATGATATCCCACTCACTCCAGAACTTCTTATTGTTTGCTGGTGCATTTGGTAACACATTATACCAATATGGCTTGGTCTCAGCATGAAGACCCCATTCAAATGTCTCACAAAAGCTATTGAACCATCTCTCTACTGTATCTCCAGGCATACCCATAACTAACTGTGTCTGTGTAGGTAATCCATTGTCTACACACTTCTGTGATAGTTCTTTGAACCGTTCGGTCTTGATATTGCCACGACTGTTGATTCGTAGCACATCTCTATCTGTATGAACTACAGATACGATATAGTTGTCTACAACTCCTCCTTCATACAATACTTTACCTATCTTGAAGTTCCTGTCTGCATTATTCTTACTGACACTATAGTAGAATGACTTAGGATAGCCATACTTCTCTTTCATAGATGCTATGAACTGAGCTATCTCGACATCTCTCTCTACAATACCAAAGTTTGCATCTGCAAGGAATAGATAATTAGGTTTTACATCTCTGCATATAACTTCAAGCTCACTCTTGACTCTTTCCATTTCATAGAAGTGTACCTTAGATAGAGTCAATGAACCCCAATCACAATATGAACATCCATAAGGACATCCACGAGATGTCTCAAATATGATACCAAGAGGATTAGGTGATGCCTCTTTGATATCTAACAGCGCTGGTAATTGGTTAATATACGGAGATCTCTTGAAATCAGTCTTTCGTGGAGTATTGATGACATGGCCTGCTGTGCCATCAATGATTTGCTGTAACGCACCTTCGGCTTCTCCAATGACATTGTGGTCGAACCAATCGTAGTACTGTCTATGTAACTGAGGACCACCAGCAACAACCAAAATGGAAGGATTAACCATACGGGCGCGCTTAGTAAGAATAAGCTGCAGCTGGAAATTCCATATATAACAACTAAGTAATAAAACATCTGTCTGAATAAGGATGTCATCAAAGTCTCCTACTGTGTCTGGTGTGAATCTATGGTAGATGCATCGATGAAACTCTACATCATAGTCACGTAGTTCATCTCGTGCTATCAAGTCAATGTAAGGATAGTACGCAAAGTTATCTGATATTGGTGGACACGATACTAGGATACGAGATCCCATTTTCCTTCACCTTGCCATTTCTTTTTGAAAGAGAAGTCTAAGTATTTATGGTCTTCATAGTATTGTTTCTTCCAATTCCATTTATCTTCGTCCCAAGGTTTGTATGGATCTCTATGTTTCTTACTATCATCACCTCTCCAAGCTAACTTACGAGCTCTTACAGCTGCTGAGCTGACTTGACTGTTATCGTGAAAATCAGATATCATCCATACAGGACCAGGCTCTGATGCATTGTCTTCCGGATATACATGATCTTTGTGAGTTTGCTCATAGTTAAACTGAAAGTCTGCTTCCCAGTTACCATAATGATCAATATAGAAGTGGTAATTTGCCCATAACGGAGCCCAGTTACGCTCTCCAAACTCTTCCAACTCTAATTCAGGTCTAAACTTCAATTGTATCTCATAACCACCTCGACCTCTCCACAGAGCCTTGAGGAATGGCCATATCTCATTCATCAATGACTTAGCAAAAGGACTCTCGTGATCTATAATATCGTAATCAAAATCTTGATAATCGTATTCCATTTCTCTTACTATAGTTGGATCTATGTATTGTAACTTGTAATGTTTGAGTTCAAGGTTTGGTCTAAGAGGCATTGCACATACTGATTCCATGATATATGACATTTGAGTTGTGAATATGACAAATGTCTTCATCTTTATCAGCTTATGTGCGATACTTGCTGTAAAGTCACTTTTTATCCAATGATTGTAGTAGTAAAGAGGAGCAAGTCCAAACTTATCAAAGTTCTGTCCAACTATTGAATCAACACTAACTGAAAATCCAGCACCTTGAGATACAGATATCAATCTATTGTTTCTGTTACGCCATAGGAATGTAAGTGAGTCCTCATACATCTTAGGAGTTTCATTTGGATATCCTACTATCCAGTTAGTCTGAGCTTCTATACCAGCTGCAGCACCATCTCGAAAGTTTGCTTCCATCTCTTCGATAGTAACTTTCTTATCCATAGCATCTAGAACTTCTTGTGATCCACTCTCAGTACCATAATTAAGAGCTACACATCCTCCATCTCTTAGTAGATCAAAGTACTCTCTATCCATACGGCCATCACATCGAGCATATCCACTCCAGAATATCTTCAGACCTTCAGCTTTGACGCCTTCACAGAAAGCTCTCAACTCATTGAGATTACCATTTACAAGACTATCCGTAAAATAGAATACATCAGTACCGTAAGTATGATACATATATCGTACTTCATCAAGAGTGCTTACAGCTGTACGCTGTCTATATTTGTAGAAGTGAGTCTCTTCACAGAATGTACATTTAGCAATGCATCCTCTACTGATAGCACACAAAGCACCATTTGGTATCATATATGTGTTCATAGGAAGATCTGAGTAGTCAGGATAAGGTAGTTTATCAAGAGAGAATCGTACATTCTCATCTTGTCGTATGATAAGAGATTTGTTTTTCTTTTCAGTATACTCTATAGGTTTCTTAGCTTCCATCTGCATAAGGATAGCCAATAGTGTATTCTCGCCTTCACCGTTACACACATAGTCATAATAACTCTCAGGTACAAAGTGTGATGCATGAGTTTGAGGACCTCCTATAACAACTTTAAGATCAGGCATTCTCTTCTTGAGATGTCTAATCATATAGTCAGTAGGTCCTTTGTTACAATAGTATAAGCTGAATCCTATGATATCTGGTTTAAACTTTATGATACGTTCAATACCACTATCTAATGTAGGCTGAACCCATTTGTGTAGATCTTCCCAATACTGCTGACCTTCCCAATGCCAATCTCTCGTACCATGCCATGGATGGAATGGCACATCCCAGTTACCATGACCATCATCATAGTCTCTGAATGCCTCGACATTGAGATCAAATGCTTTGGTAGGAAATCCAGCATGCTTAGCTACACCAGCTAGTTTAGCTATACCATAGTGAGGAAAACCAGCATCCCACTCTGGACACATAACGAGACACAGCCTCGTCTGTCTGTGAGGACTGTACTCTATATTGACTTCTGCAAGACCCTTCTGAGGTCCTTTAGACCACCGCTCTAGTAATTTCTGTGTAGCAGTAGACCTGTCAATAAGATATTGGCCATCAGGTCTAGGAGGAGGTTCTTTTCTGTCTCTAAGATTAAGGTTGAACCATTTCATATTACATATTTATGTAAATATTGATCTGATTATACCAGCAATCAATAATGGAAGACATATAGCATTTACGGTCATAAGAGCTCTATCGTGCCACTTGAATGCTACGAAGAACCAGCACAGTAGACCGATAAGAGAAAGAGATTGATCAACGAGATTGGGTACGATATCTGGTCCTATAGATCTAGCAGATACAGCAAACACAAGTACGATCGTTCCAGCCCATTTGACATACCAAGTAATGTCGTGGAGAGGAGTCGTCTTAGATACTGTTGTTACACCTTCATCATCATATAGTGGTTCACTCATTTAGGTGGTACTAGCTCCTCTACTTCATTGCCATCTGCATCTCTTGTAATGACAGTTCTGATGAATCCAGTATCACGAAGCTCCTCAAACATACCAGCAGCTCCTATATCGACACCAGATATACGACCAATGTAATATCCAAGTATGAATAGACATAAACCAATTAACGTGGCAATGTACGGAAGACTAGCTATTGTGACCATTTAGATATACCTTATCCCACCATGACTTAACTACATTACTA
>MDTC01137386.1_pt1 | contig 12037 bp, 8 predicted proteins | sample 811181 | NCBI WGS metagenome assembly MDTC01 (sample SAMN05326644, study PRJNA326480) | marine metagenome | isolation source: seawater | place: Pacific Ocean: North | collected 2011
AGCATTGGACCAAGCTTCATGGCTATTCCCATGTCACCTTGAATTTTAAGTTTTCCCGTCATAAAAGCTGACGTGCCATCAAGATTCCCAGCTGCCATTTCCATGAAATTTTCCATACTTATTACCATAGTGCATTGAGCATCATTGTCATCATTTGAGACAACATTAGGCGATTGAGTCGCATCCAGAAATAAGATGCCATCGTCACCAAAATCAAATTTGACTGTTGCACCCAATCCACAGTCTTCCCCTATTTTCTCCTTTAAACCAGTCGTTGCCATTTCTAGGGACATTTTTTAACTCCTTTTTAATTAAACTAAGTTCATACTTGTATACTTTAAGAATCTAAGCGTCTAAAAGCAATACAAAATATATTTTTGAGAGGTCGTTCGGTATCCTTTTCCCAGGAAAAAAATTAGACTCATCCCTAGGTAAATATATACTTCACTGTTTCTCTGAAAAGGCGCAAGTATGATTAGCTCTAAAGCCCCTAAAATCCAACTTATGCTAGTTTTTCTACTTTTGCTAAATATAATCAATATGATTGATCGAACACTGCTTGCAAGTTTCGGCTCAGAAATTATTGAAGATCTAAATTTAACTGATTCACAATTTGGCCTTCTTACGGGTCTTGTTTTTGTTTTTTTCTATTCAGTAATGGGATTGTTAATGGGTGCACTCGCAGATCGATTCCATAGGCCAAGGCTGATTGCAATTGGACTTGTCATATGGAGCGGATTAACTCTTTTGTCTGGTATGGCAAAGAATTTTCTTCAGATTGGTCTGGCTAGGTTATTTATTGGCGTTGGTGAATCCGCAATGACACCTTCTGCAATTTCTATCATCTCTGATTTATTTCCAAAAGAGCAGCGAGGAACGGCCTGTGGGATATACTATTTGGGAGTTCCCATCGGTGCAGGTGCTAGCTTTATAATTGCTGGAGTCCTCGGTCCAATGATTGGTTGGAGGAACACTTTTATTTTATTGGGCGCGATAGGTTTAGTTTTGGCACTGATTTTAGTTTTCATAGAAGACCCCAAAAGAGGCATGATGGATGCTGGTGACAATGTCACTTATGGTGTGAATGCAACGTCCTCAAATTCTGTCAAAGAGATAATATCAGGTGTATTTCATATTCTTAAAACTTCGCCAGTAGTATTTTGGGGAGTTTTAGGAGCGATCTTTCTTCATGTGCCAATTGGTGCAGGTCAATTTGCTATCGTTTGGATAGAGCGCGAACGTAATTTTGAAGTAGGAGAGATTACGGCTTTATATGGACTAGTTTATATAGTTTTCGGCACTGCAGGTACATTCTTTGGAGGGTTATTGAGCGACCTATATCAAAAGAGATATAAGGGTGGTAGGCTGCGTTTTCTCGCATATCTAATGATTAGTATTATTCCATTCACGATCTCATATAGGTTTGCTGATTCAAGCTCAATTCTTTTTTATAGTGGCATGGCGGCGGGAATATTTTCAATCAGCTCATTCTATGGTCCAGCATTTTCAACAATTCAAGATAATACCTCTGTTCACTTTAGAGGTGTTATGACCGGAGTGCTATTGGTCGCTTGCAATCTTATAGGGCTTGGATTTGGAGCATTAATAACAGGTTTTTTGAGTGACTTTTTTGCATACAATGAGGTCTTTGAACCGCTGACTAAGGCACTTATTATTTCAGATATCATTTCAATTGGCGCACCAGTCTGTTTCATGATTGCCTCTTTATCATATATTTCTGACAGTTATAATGGGCCTGACTGGAACGAAAGTTTAAAAAAATAATAACTTGTTAAATCGCAAGCTAAAATAGATTTTGAGGGTGAAGAATTGAAAAAAAACATCCGAATTGGTGGTGCTAGCGGATTCTGGGGTGATTCGTATAGAGCTACCTCGCAATTACTAAAGGATGATAGCCTCGATTTCATCGTTTATGATTATTTAGCAGAAATCACAATGTCTATCATGGCCAGAGCTCGGGCTAAAAATCCGGACATGGGTTATGCTACCGACTTTACAGATACTGTTATTAAACAGAATATTAAGCGAATATCTGATCGAGGCATCAAGATTATCTCGAATGCTGGCGGGGTAAATCCTGAGGCATGCGCTGAATCAATTAAAAAAATTATATCGACAGCGGGACTTAATTTAAAAGTTGTGTGTATTACCGGGGATGATCTTCTAGCTTCGGTGAACTCGCTGAAATTATCTAACCTCAAAGAAATGTTTTCTGATGAAGATTTTCCTGACATTACGAAAATTGCAAGTGTTAATGTCTACTTAGGTGCATTTCCCATCGCAAAGGCTTTGGACAGAGGCGCAGATATTGTCATCACTGGCAGATGTGTCGACAGTGCAGTCACCTTAGGCGCGTGCATACATTCTTTTAACTGGAAGTCTTGTGACTTAGATAGACTTGCAAATGGTTCGCTCGCTGGACATATATTAGAGTGTGGAGCTCAAGCAACCGGAGGTAATTTCACAGATTGGCAATTATCAAAAGATATTGAGAATATCGGCTATCCGATAACAGAAATATCGGACAATGGGCATTTTATAGTTTCGAAATTAGATGAAACCGGTGGTTTGATCAATTTAGGAACTATTTCTGAACAATTACTGTATGAAATAGGTGATCCTCAGTCATATATGCTTCCTGATGTAACGTGTGACTTTTCAGAAGTAAGTCTGGAACAAATTTCAAAGGATGTTGTTAAAGTTTCCGGTGCAAAAGGACGACCACCAAATTCCAACTTTAAAGTTTCTGCAACGTATGCTGATGGTTTTAGGGGTGGAACAATGATGACTATTTATGGAGAAAATGCAGCGGAAAAGGCAGATTATCTTAGCAAGTCTATATTGAAGGCGTCCAGACAAACTCTTTCATTACTTGGGAGGCCAGATTTTTCTGAAACGAGTGTTGAGTTAATCGGAGCTGAAAGTCAGTATGGAGAGTTTGCTGCTAAAAGGTTATGGCGTGAGGTGTCGTTAAAGATCGCTGTGAAGCACCCGGAAGAGCAAGGTGTCGGCGTACTACTTAAAGAGTGTGTGGGTTTAGGCCTGGCAACTCCTCCCGGCTTGTCTGGATTTCAAGGTGGGAGAGCTCGCCCATCACCAGTAGTGAGACTTTTCTCTTTTGAAATACCTAAAAGTAAAGTGAAAATATTTATCGATAATGTCCCCTTTGAGAAGAATGATTCAAATTGGAGGGACACTGACTTTATTAAGCATACAAGACCTGATCCGCCGGTAATCACGCAGAGAGATGATTTGATGCCTGTTAAACTTATCAAACTTGCTTATGGAAGAAGCGGTGATAAAGGTGATAGTGCAAATATTGGCATTATTTGCAGAGCACCAGAGTTTCTAGAATATGTGTATCAATCTCTGACTGAAAAGGTTATTGCAGAGAGGCTCTCTCACTTTATAAAGGAAGACTCACTTATAGATTGCGAAAAGCACGTCAAGAAGTTTCTTTTACCAGGACTTTCCGCAATAAATTTTTTAATCACTAACGTACTTGGAGGAGGCGGTGTTGCGAGTATACGTAATGATGCTCAAGGGAAGGGATTCGCACAAATTATTTTAGAAACTCCTATCCTTGTTCCGCAAGAGATCGCAAATCAAGTTAGCTAAACCCTTAAGGACGATGCATGGCGATTTTCAAATCAAAAATTAATTTAGACTCCGATCATTTTTTGAAACAACGAGCCCACATGCTGGAATTAGTAACAAGACTCGATGAGCTAAATGGTCGCGCAAGTATTGCGTCAGAGAAAAGGAAGGAGAGATTTGACTCAAGAGGTCAGCTTACTCCAAGGGAGAGATTGGCCAGGTTAATTGATCCTGGACTGCCTTTTCTTCAAATCGGTAATTTGGCGGGCTATATGCTGGATACAAAAAAAGAGGAAAAATCAATTCCTGGTTCAACAGTAATTTCCGGTATTGGATTCATTTCTGGCGTCAGGTGCATGATAGTAGTAGATGACAGCGGTATTAATGCTGGTGCCTTGATGACGGGTGGAGGTTACCGCATCGCAAGATCACAGGAAATTGCTCTTCAGCAGAAGCTTCCTTTTATTCATTTGGTCGAGAGTGCGGGCGGAGATCTAATGAACTATACAGTTGAGGGATTCAGTGAAGGCGGGCGATTGTTTGGATCGCTCGCTAAATTGAGCAAGGCCGGTATACCGGTGATCTCGATTTTACATGGCTCATCAACGGCCGGTGGTGCATATATGCCAGGGTTGAGTGATTATGTCATCGGAGTTAAAGGCAGAGGGAGAGCGTTTTTAGCCGGTCCGCCGTTGTTACTTGCGGCGACAGGAGAAATTGCCTCAGAAGAGGATTTAGGTGGTGCGGAAATGCATGCAAAGGTATCTGGTTTGGTAGATTATCTTGCGGATAATGATAATCATAGTATTCAGATTCTGCGTGAGGTAACCAAAAGGTTAGAGTGGAATAAAAACTGTGATTTGATTAAGCGCAGATCTTTCAAGGAGCCAATTTATGATCCTGATGAAATCGCTGGAGTAATCCCTACTGATTATCGAAATCCATATGACATGCGGGAGTTGGTTGCTCGAGTCGTTGATGGTTCTGATTTTTTAGATTTCAAACCACGGATTGGAATATCAACGATATGTCTTCAAGCGGAGATATATGGCAAATCAGTGGGAATTATCGGTAATAACGGACCAATTGATCCAAATGGTGCAAATAAAGCTACACAGTTTCTGCAACTGCTTGATCAGGCAAATATCCCAGTACTATTCTTGCAAAATACAACAGGATATATCGTTGGAAAGAAATCAGAGCAGCAAGGAATGATTAAGCATGGATCCAAGATGATCCAGGCAGTGAGGAATATTGACATTCCGCGGATAACTTTCATGACAGGTGCAAGCTTTGGTGCTGGTAATTATGGAATGTGTGGGAGAGGTTATGATCCTGACTTCTTATACACATTTCCAAATGCAAAAACTGGCGTGATGGGCGGGGAGCAAGCGGCTAAAACAATGTCGGTAGTTGCAAGAGGAAAGGCCAAAAGTATGGGTGTGGAGCCAGATGAAGATATGTTGAAACAGCAAGAAAAGATGCTTACACATATGTTCGATTCACAATCAGATGCATTTTATACAAGTGGCCATATGATGGATGATGGCATGATTGATCCCCGAGATATGCGTAAGACAGCCGGTATGTTGCTCGAGACAATTGAGGAAGGTAGAAAAAGAGTTCTACGACCGAATAGCTTTGGAGTCGCAAGGCTTTAGACCGGGAATTATTTCAATGGAAAAAAACTTAAAAACTTATCTACCAAAAACAGAAACCTTGATTATCGAGCGATGTGGCTCGGTTCTTACAATTTGGTTTAATCGCCCAGATGCAAGAAACGCATTAAATTCTCAAATGACAAATGAGCTTGTAAAAGTACTGGACTATGCTAGAGATGAATTAACCTTGCGAACGGTCATTATAAGAGGCGCAGGCGGTATTTTTTGTTCTGGCGGAGATATAAAAGACTTTAAAAAAGTTATGCAAGCATCTGATATACAGTCTGTTTCTAATGATAATAGATCTTTTGGTGAGGTGTTAAGAAAACTTAATGAACAACCACAAGTAGTAATAATTTTGGTAGAGGGTGCTGCCATTGGTGGCGGTATGGGTCTTGCTTGTGTAGGCGATATAACATTGGTAACAAGAAGTGCGAGATTTAGGTTAAGTGAGACAAGCTTGGGGATTCCGCCTGCACAAATAGCACCATTTGTAGCTCAAAGAATTGGTTTCATGCAAGCGCGCCGTCTTATGTTGACGGGTGCGAAGTTTGATGGAGAAAAAGCTTTTCAGATTGGGTTAGCGAATGATGTGTTTGATGATGTTAATAAAATGGAAGAGAAATGTAATGAAATTCTAGACGATATCAATAAGTGCGCACCGAACGCTAACGCTGCAACGAAGAGAATATTATTTGAATCATTGAGAAATTCTATGGATAAAGCGTTAGATTCTGCGTCGGTTGAATTTGCAAAATGCATGCTGAGTGATGAGGGTAAAGAAGGAGTAAGTGCTTTTATCGAAAAGCGAGCAGCCTCTTGGGTGGAAACTCATGATTAGAAACTCTGATATTTCAATTTTTCCATCGATGATGAGTAGGTTTAAGAGCGTTCTAGTCGCTAATAGAGGAGAAATCGCTAGTCGCATTCTCAGAACTGCCAATAAGTTGGGGTACAGAACAATCGCAGTTTATACCGATGCGGATGAGTCATCACCTCATATAGCAACTGCGGATGAAAGGGTCAATATTGGCAAAGGGCCAGTTTTAACCTCATATTTAAGTATTGAAAAGATACTTGATGCCGCGATTCAAACAGGTGCTGAGTCAATTCATCCCGGATACGGATTTCTCAGTGAGAATGCTGAATTTGCTGATGCTGTCAAAACTGCTGGATTGGTATTTATCGGCCCTGATTCAAAAGCGATTTCGATAATGGGAAGTAAGAGTGAGTCGAAGAGAAAAATGATTGAGGTTGGAGTTCCTTGTATCCAAGGATATCAGGGTCTGGATCAAGCAGAAAAAATATTGGAAGATCAAGCCCAAAAAATTGGTTTTCCAGTTATGGTCAAAGCGTCAGCTGGTGGAGGAGGTCGGGGTATGAGGTTAGTCGAAAGCTCTGATCAATTTGATGATTCTGTAAAGTTAGCAAAAGCCGAGGCGGCCAGTTCATTTGGATCGAGTGAGCTGATTATCGAAAAAGCATTTGTGGATGCGCGTCATATCGAGGTTCAAATTATGGCAGATTCACACGGCAACATTCTTCATTTAGGTGAAAGAGACTGCTCTATTCAGAGAAGGCATCAGAAGGTTATAGAGGAATCGCCCTCTCCAATTGTAACACAGCCACTAAGGGATCAAATGGGGAAAGCCGCTATAAAAGCTGCAAAAGCGGTAGATTATGAGGGTGCTGGAACAATCGAATTCCTAGTAGATGGCGATAAAAACTTTTTCTTTTTAGAGATGAATACAAGAATTCAAGTAGAACATCCGGTGACTGAGATGGTTACAGGTATCGATTTGATAGCACTTCAGTTATTAGTAGCTCAAGGTGAACCACTTCCCATCAATCAGTCTGAAATAAAGCTCGATGGACATGCAATAGAGGCAAGATTATATGCGGAGGATCCTAGTAAAAACTTCCTTCCTGGAGCAGGGAAAATAGACTATTGGAGTGTTCCAGGTATTAAAGGAGTCAGAATCGATGGTGGTATTAAGTCTGGACAAACAATCTCAACTTTTTATGATCCGATGCTGGCAAAAATAATTGGATATGGAGAAAATAGAGAGGTTGCTCGAAAAAATCTTCTTTCAGCTCTCCAAAAAACAGCACTTTTTGGCATTAATAATAATAAAAAATTTTTATCGCAGTGCTTGGAGAAGCCTTCTTTTGTTCAAGGCGATTTCAATACATCGTTTATTGCTTCTGAGTTCAGAGATCAAACATCTTTTGAGTCACAACCAACTTTTATAGAAGCATCCATTGCTGCATCGATTCAAATTGTTCTTGAAAGAGGTAACTTATTATCAAAAACACTTGTTATCAGTGATCCTTTACTTAATTGGACAAACGCTAATAATTTACGATTCCGAAAGATTTATGATTTCGATAATCGTATTTTTGATTTATGTATTTCACCTATCAATAAAGATCATAGTCGATTCACAGTTACTGATCTTTCGACTGAAGAGGAAGTTACGATTCGATTGAGAGATTTGGGGAATAATTTAGCCCAATGCATCTATGAGAACGAATTGATTGAGATTTCTTATTATGATGTGAAACCTGGTCATCTCTATTGCTCCATAGGTTTTTCAACAAACATGTTTGTTGATGCAATAACGAATTACCGGGGTGAAAATTCTTTGGTAAAAGGTGACAAGGTGATTGCGCCGATGCATGGTGAACTCCTTCAGCTTGATTCAAAAGTGGGAGATAAAATATCAAAAGATCAAGTAGTAGCAATTTTGGATGCGATGAAGATGCATTATGAGATCAAAGTTGAAGTAGATGGAATAATCACTGCAATTCATTTTAAGAAAGGCGATCAGGTTGCAGCGGACGATATCCTGATTGAAATAAAAGTATGAAAACAAGATGAGATATGAAATATGACCATTAAACTATGGCATTGTGATGGTGCTAGGTCTTTAAGACCTCTGTGGACTTTGGAAGAGATGGGTCTGGATTACGAGCTTATTAAGATGAAATTTCCTCCCCGATTTATGCATGATGGTTATACAGATATCAATCCCATTGGTACTGTACCTTTTTTTACTGATGACAGAGCTGGCAAAGACCTTATTGTTCAAATGACTGAGTCTTCCGGGATTTGTCATTATTTGGTTGATAAATATGGTCCAACTCCATTGCAAGTTAATAGTGATCAGTTTGAATATGGTGATTACTTGAACTGGTTATATCGCAGTGATGCGACGTTTACTTTTCCACAAACCTTAGTATTTCGATATACGGTTCTTGAAAGCGAGGAAAATCGAAATCCACAAATAGTTAATGATTACACCAGATGGTTTTTCTCAAGATTAAGGTCCCTGGAGACAGCATTGTGTGACAAAGAATTTTTAGTAGGTGACCGGTTTACAATAGCCGATATTGCAGTTGGATATGCACTTACTCTAGCTGAATCGTTAGATTTAAGTTGCCAATTTAAGGACAATGTTAGCAACTATTTTAGCCGTTTAAAGAAGCGTGATGCATATCAAAGGGCGCTAGCTTTATAGTAGATGTGTGTCATAAAAAGTTTCTAATCTATTATTTATTGATGAAATAGGGTGCTGGGATTGAAAACCTGTATCAAAGGACAAAACGTAGTAATAAGGTTATTGTATTTTTGTATTGAACGAAAAAAATGTAATGGGAGAAAATGATAATGGACACAAATTTTTCAAAAGATGATATCGCTTTCAGAGATGAAGTCAGAAAGTTCTTTGATGATGAATTTGACTCGAGTTTAGCCAAGAATCTTGGTGATGGTCATGGCGATAACTATAAAGAATCCATCATAGCTTGGCAGAAAAAATTGTATAAGAAAGGTTGGATTGCACCGAACTGGCCTAAAGAGTATGGCGGGACCGGATGGACTGACACTCAAAAATTTATATATGAATCTGAGCGAGGTTTAGCAGGGGTCCCTGATGTGCTTCCATTTGGACTAAAAATGGTGGGTCCCGTGATATACACGTTTGGAACGCAAGAGCAAAAGGATAGATTTTTACCTAAAATATTAAGTAGTGATCACTGGTGGTGTCAGGGATATTCTGAGCCTGGTGCGGGGTCAGATTTAGCTTCATTAACAACCTCTGCGGATTATGCTGGCGCAAACTATCTTGTTAACGGACGAAAAATATGGACGAGTCTTGCGCAATATGCGGATTGGATTTTTTGCTTAGTCAGGACGTCAAAAGGTGCTAGAAAGCAAGAAGGCATCAGTTTTTTATTAATAGATATGTCCTCTCCAGGTATAACCGTCAAGCCTATCATCACGATTGATGGGCGACACAGCTTAAACGAAGTGTTATTCGAGAACGTAAGTGTGCCGGTAGAAAATTTGATTGGTGAGCAAGATAAGGGATGGACTTATGCGAAAGCACTTCTTGCTCATGAACGCACTAGTATGGCTGAAGTCGCGGATTCAAAAAGAATGCTTGCTGAGCTGAAAGATAAGGCTTCAAAATCAATTGGAGGTGGCATGTGTCTCATAGACGATCAGGTTTTTCAAAAACAAGTGTCCGATGTTGAACTAGATCTTATGGCATTAGAGTTCACTGAGCTAAGAGCCCTTGCGTCAATCGCTGAAAAAGGAGTGCCTGGCCCAGAATCATCACTATTAAAAATAAAAGGTACTGAAATTAGTCAGCAATTGCATGAATTGCACCTAAAAGTCGCGGCACACCATGGTGGTGCTATTGCCTTGACTGAAGAGCGATATGATGAGATAAAAATTGGGTCCGATGCGAGAAACCGGTATTTATATGGAAGGGCAGCAACGATTTACGGTGGTTCTAATGAAGTCCAACGAAATGTAATTGCAAAAGCAGTGCTTGGATTATGATTTTAGCAATAAATAATTGGGAGCAGTCCATATGAATTTTGATTTCAGCGAAGAGCAAACCATGATAATGGATGGTATCTCCAGGTATGTGCGTGAGGAATATGATTTTGACGTTCGAAGAACAATCAAAGACTCTGAGGATGGTTACTCAAAAGATGTGTGGAGAAGATTCTCTGAGTTGGGTTGGTTATCGATTCCATTCGATGAGGTTTATGGCGGTTTTGGAGGCAATACTGACGATCTTGCGTCGGTCATGATTGAATTAGGTAAGGGTGCGATTATAGAACCTTATGTCGCTTCTATAGTTTTATTTGGAGCTTTAATAAATGAATCTAGTAATGAATCATTGAAGAAAGAAATAATTCCTAAGATTATCGATGGGGATTATAAAGGATCGTTTGCATACATAGAGGAGCAATCAAGGTTTGAGATTACTGATATAAAGACTTCAGCTACAAAGTGTGATGGCGGATACACTTTGCGAGGTCAGAAACTAGCAGTAATTGATGCCGATAAGAGTAATGGCTTTATAGTCTCTGTGAGAACTGATAGCTCGCAGTTTAGTGCTGATGGGATAAGTCTTTTTTTGGTGGAACCCGAAGCTCAAGGTGTATCGCTTTCAAATTACAAAACAATGGATGGACACAGTGCTTCAGTAATTGCATTTGAAGATACGTTCGTATCAGATGAAAACCTAATTTGTGCGCCCGGAAATGGCTACTCACATATTAAATCTGTGATGCCACAGATTCTTCTGGCGCTGTGTTCAGAAGCCCTAGGAATTATGGAAACTTTGAACAAATTGACTGTTGAATATTCAAAGACCCGAACTCAGTTTGGTTCACCGATAGGATCTTTTCAAGCTCTCCAACATCGAATGGTGGATAATTTCATGGCCTATGAGCAAGCGAAGTCGATGGTTTATCGCGGACTTTGCGAAGCCAATAATTATTTGAGTGGGAGCATTGATCTTGATGAATTTACAAGAGTAGCTCATGCAGTAAAAGCCCTTGTGGCAAAGAGCTCTAAACAAATCGGTGATGAATCGATCCAAATTCATGGAGGAATTGGGATGACGGATGAACTTAACATTGGACACTTAGTCAAACGTCTGATGATGATCAATGTTGAGTTTGGCGATGGTGATTTTCATCAAAAATGCTTCGGTCAAAATTAGTTAGATAGTGGAAATTAGCCCATTACTGTTAGCACTTATCTCATCATTTGCTGCGGTGTATGCATTCCTAGTTACGCACAAGGACGAACTCAGCAAATATGACAAGCCAGATGGTGAATACTTTAGTTTTGTTTCAAGTGAACATCGATCCACTACGGAAATAGCGCTTGAGAAATTACGTAAGAAAATCAACAAAGCCACCGAGGAAATGCAGTCAGCTGTTTTGAGAAAAAGAATTCCAATTCTCCGGAAAGTTATGGATTCATTTTTCGATGGTTTTGAGATAAAAAGTAGTATTAAACATGCAGGTACAGATAATATTTCTTCTGAGTGGGTTTTATCAGATAAAGCAAATAGCAAAAATAGGATACTTTATATCCATGGAGGTGCTTTTTTTGCGGGTAGTACGAAAAGCCATAGAGTTATCACTGACAGACTATCACAGACCACGAATTTCTCAGTTCTAGCTATTAACTATCGATTAATTCCAGAAAATAATAGATTAGACTCATTGGATGATTGTGTGAATGCGTTTTATTGGTTAAAAAACCATGGTCCTGAGGGCTTGGAAACGGCGGAAAAAATTGTTGTGATTGGTGACAGCGCGGGCGGAAACTTGGCTTTGGCATTGAGCGTAATGCTCCGTGATCAGTCTGATTGTCAGCCAAATGCTGTCGTTGCATTATCACCAATAACTGACTCTCGATTAGTAAATCCAAGTGTTAAAAA
>MDTC01020598.1_pt1 | contig 12036 bp, 12 predicted proteins | sample 811181 | NCBI WGS metagenome assembly MDTC01 (sample SAMN05326644, study PRJNA326480) | marine metagenome | isolation source: seawater | place: Pacific Ocean: North | collected 2011
GCACCGTAGTTACGAACTGTGTCGCCTGAAGCATCTTCGCCATCAGTAGCACCAGAGATTTCGCCATAAGCAGCAAGATCTGAGCTTAATGCATAAGAAGCACCAACCTTACCAGAAAGTTCTGTTTCTGTATCGTCAGTTGCATCAGCATGGTTCAATGAAGGACCACCCTGTACGTAGTAAGCAATCTTACCTTCTGCACCAGCAATTCCTTCGTATCCAATATGGATATCAGTTGCTGTAGAAGAATAATCTCCATCAGGGTAAGAAAGGTTGCTTTCAACATTCACGTAAGGACCAGCAAAAGCTGCACCAGCGAGAAGGAAAGGAGATGCTGCAACAGCAGCGATTGTTGATTTGATAGACATGTTTGTTTTTTAAGTGTCTCGCAAGGATACAAAAAGACCCTGCGGATGATAAGATCCCCGACATGGGATCTGCTTACATCGGCACAGGGTTACGATTCTTTCGAGTCCTGATTCGTTATGTAAAGTTATTTATACATTATAAACTCTTATATGGGGTGTTGTCAACCCACCCTTGTGCCAGTTTAAAAATGGTCAGGTAGGTCTTTATTTTCTACTGGTTTCCAATCTTTACCATAATACTTCTCTAATATGTTATGATGTGGTGCTCTATCAAGTTGTTCTTGTGTGAACTTATGAGACTTTGGTGGTTCCTTTGGAAACAATTCTAATTGTATACCATGTGCTTCCCAGAACCATTCTTCTGGATCCTCTCCTTTTATATGAGAGAATCCATAAAAAGAACCATCATCTCTTTGATAGAGCATATGATGGTCATGTGGATTAAGTAACCACATCTGTGTTATCTTATCGGTAGTTTTATAACCGATCTCTTCTTTAGTCAGTTTCTTCATCATTTAGTAAGTCAACCCAGTCCTCATCTGGGGTAAATATTATTGGACCTTCTGCAATACGCTCCTGAAGGTCATCTAGGAGTTCATCATCACCCATTAGTTCAACATAATCATCTTACCATACATGATTAGATTCTTTGTGGCGGTGATAGTACCAATACCTGATGTAGCTAAAGTATAGTTACCTTGTACTGTGTTAGTAGAGAATCCAGTAATTTGTTGAGTCTCATTACCAGAAACAATCCTTGTTAAATTCTTACTCCATGTCTGAGTAACATCATCTGTTACAGTTTGTGTTAGTTTCTTGGTAATAGTCTCTGTGTGGTTACCTGTTATGGTTTCTGTTAAATTACCAGCAGTAATAGTATTAGTAACATTACCAGCAGTAAAGGTGCTTGTATGATTACCTGCTGTGCTAATGAATTTGGTATCACCTTTCATTACATGCACAGAAAGTGTTTCCATTTGAGGTGCTGTAGGTACTGGTTTTGGTGGTATACCCATGATATTAACACCCATCTTACCTAGAACATCCCAAGAGCAATCACCCTGAACCTTATACTTAGCATGACCAGCAGTATTAAGAGTAAAGATAGAACGTGGATCAAGCATCTGCCTGATAGTATACTCACCAGTAACCTTCTGTGTCCAACCACCTGTAACAGTATTATTAATGAAAGTAGTATCTGTCTTAAATGTATTAGATTCTATACTAACAGCACCACCTTTATTATTACCACCCATAATCTTAACCTTCTGCCCTATCAAGTTAAGGTCTGTAGTAGCACGAACTGTTACATTCTTACCTTTCAGTGCTAGGTGACCATCAGTAGACTCAATATTACAATCACCACCTACCTTAATAGATACTGGTTTCTCTTCATTCAAGAAGTTTTCAACTTCTATATTAAGTTTGTTTCCGAGCTTAAGGTTCAAATCACCCCATGCCCTTAGAGTTACATTACCACCATCCTCAGAATCACCTATCTTAGCAGCACCAATGAATACGTTACCTTTCTCATCAAAATCTAACTTCTGACCATTATTTGTAGCTAATATAAAAGTAACTCTACCTTCATCATTTACTTGTCTAATAATTTTAATACCAAGTAATCTCTCAGCAGACATAAGAGCCTGCTCAGTAGCAGAACCAGGAGGAGTAGCAGGAGGTTGCTGATTAGCACCCTGTGCTTTAGGCACACCACCATCGGCTAAACCTTTTTGTGTATTATCTACAGACTGTTGTGTTAAACTCGTCATGTTGGGCAATCAACGTATCTACCAGTACCGATCTTAGCATATCCTAGCAGATCTCTAGTCTCGCTGTCAAGACAACTCAAACTAGCAAGGGCATATGCACCATAACCACCACCACCTACAATCTCAACCTTAGGTGCTACATCAAAGATCTTTGTTCTATCAACAACTTCAAATCCAATAACAAGACCAGCATTATTAATCCTAGCAACAACTAAGGAAGAGTCTCCATCAATATACACAGTAGGTGTTGAAGTATATCCTCTACCAGGTCTGGTTAATGTAAGAGAATCTAATACACAATTAACATTGTCTGGTCTATTAGCAACATAGTTAGTTCCTCTCTGAGTAACACGAATCTCTGTAACATATCCATCAGAATCTAATAGAGGTATAGCTAGAGCACCGTATCCCTGACCAGTAATAGCAATATGAGGTGGTAATATATAAGGATCACCAGGATTATCAATAGGTATCTCAATGATCTTACCACCTGGATCTACAATAGGATTTCCTATAGTAGGTGGAGTGAATCCAGGATCCGTAACTGGTGGTGATGGAGCAGTAAACCTAACTTCTTGACCTAAGATACTAACGTCAGCAACAGCACCAGTACCACTAATAGCGAACCTAAGACTTTCAATCTGTTCTATATCTGCATCTTCTTTTATACCAACAACAACCACTGACTTATTATTCTCAATAGCAAAGGTTCCGAAAAGATTACCACCAACAATATCTGTCTGAGTAATATTAGGTCCAAATAAAGTATATCCCATAACAGTTCCATTAGGTATACCATTAGTTGAAATAGTATATGTAATGAACTCACCTTCCTTATACTCAAGTTTATCTGAGGTTACACCAACACTTATCTCACCTGTAATAACTTCTACAGGGATAGTAACACCTGTATCTGGTGGTGTACCTACAGGATCCTCAGGAGTACCACCTGTTACTGGTGGCCATTCAATAGGAGTACCACCTGGTCCTGTAAATGGAGGGACATATGGATTTGGATCACCTGGTTCTGGTACAGGAGCAAGACCTATAGTTACAATAGCCTCATAGTTTGTGAATTGTGCTTCACCTACACCAGTAGAATAATCAATCTCTACCGAGAATTCCTCTGGTGTATCATTCTCTGAGTCTTTAATTGTCTGAATCTCAATAATTCTCTCAGTTTGATTCTTACCAAACCCTAGGATACCACTAGTCGAAACATAATCTACATCAGCAGTAGCACTACCTTCTACTGTCTTAAAGGTAACAGAACTAGATGCTTCAATATATCCAGTTCTCAATACCTTTACTTCAGCAACATCACCTTCCAATACATTGACATTAAGGATCTCATAATTTACAATCCTTTCTGTTGGTGTAACCTCACCACCACCATCAGGAGGAAGTGTACCTGCTCCAGTTGTAGGAGGATTACCATAGATAAATTCATTATTTCCACCACCAGGAACTATAGCAGGAAGTCCACCATATATGATACCACCAGTTGTGACTGGAGATGGATATCCCCTAGCATCATCACAAACACTCTGTCCGTAATCAAGTGGTCCGTCTGCTAGTTTCTCAAGAAGATCATCTAAGAAATCACTCTTATCTTCCTTCTCCTTAGAAGTACATCTTGTATTCTCATCACCACACTTAGAATCAACCCCACCACATGAGATTCCAAGAATGGACATGATCTTAAACATTGCACCACCAACGATGTTCAATGCATTCCCTGCTATACTTAGAATTGATTGTAGAGGACCAAGTACAGACTGAAGAAGATTGTTCACAAAGGACATAATCTTATTCAGGATAGCATTAACAAAGATATCGACCTGACATGTTGCTGCTCTGAATACTTTAAGAAGATAATCAAAGATTAAACTTGTGATGAAATCAGTTAGTCTTTCAAGTATATCTTCGATAGAACATCCTATCTTCTCAAGCATCTGATCAAGCCATGCCTGAACACCTTCTAAGATTCCTTCAAATGGAGAGAGTATGAGTTTAACGAGCATTTCAACTCCTTTCCTCAATGCAGCGATAATCTCACCACGTATACGAGCCATTGCATCACGAACGACTCTAAGAACCTTATTAATATAACCCTTAGCTTTGCCCACATAACTAAAGATCTCACCATTGGCCTTACTAACAAGGTAGTCACCTAAGTTACCACCACTTTCTGAGACCATAGCAAATAGTTCACCTAAGATATACTTAATATCTTTCTTTGTCTCTCCATTACATTCTGCCTGTGCTACAGCAACACAAACATTAGTACCTAATGGATTAGATACACTGTTCTTACCACGATGTGATAGATCTTGTGCTGAATATGTGTTAACATTACCACCTGCTATAAGACCCGATGCTAAGTTCTGATTTGTCTCTTCTTGATTTACTGGTTGATCTGTTAGTAGATTTGTACTAGCGTTGATCTTAGGTGTAAATGAGAGACAATTTAACTCAGCAGCAGCTTGAGTCATCTGCTCTGGTGGTTCTTCAGCAGCATTAGCAACATGACCAATAGAATGAAGAATTATAGGTTTGGTCTTATCTGCGTCTAACCACAGACCCAAAACCCAATCACTAGGTTCAAGATTAGCAGTTGCACCAGATGCTCCACCATCCTTATATGGTATTGTAACTGGTAGTGCAGCTTGAGCCCAAGGTAGATCTTCCTTTGGTACGTCAGCACATACAGACGAATGAGCACTAACAATCCTGACCCTAAAACGGTTGGAGTTCTTAGGGTTGTCAACTTCTTCTACTTGACCCACCCACCATTGAGCTCCATCAGAGCCTATCTGGAAAGATGGTAATAAAGAGTTAACTACAGGATCCATAATTAATCGTCATATACTAAGCACTCAGGCTCGTCTGGGTGTTGATCACACCATAGTTCTATTGTATTAGGATCATGATGATCTCCTGCTTTTATCTCTGCTGCATGGTGAGAAGCATAATCTTCTAAATCATGCAATTCTCCTTCAATATGCCTACGCATCTGAGGATTTGTCTGAGGATCTTGTAAGATCTCTTGGTCTTTTTTAATGTGTTGTTCTATGCTTTCCATAATAGTTTAAGCGTTTTAAGTAGTAGTCCCATCATCGGAACCGTAAGAGTCTCTTTGTAATTTTAACACCGTTGTGACCTTCATGTTGGTTCTATTAAAGTTTCGAGACAATTTAGTGATCAAATAAATTCCACTATTCACGGTGTCTATAGGGTTTGTTTCTCTTTCTTCCTCGGCTACTGAGTTTGAGAGGATTACTTTAATCTTTTCTCCCACAACCAAATCGAGATTTCCTGGGACATCGATTCTTAATCCTTGTGTATTTAGGAGATAATTGCGAGAGATCGATTGTGTCAGTGTATTCTTAGTCCAATCTTTTATCTCAGCATCCTTTGCTGCAACATCTTGTCCACTATAATATGCTTCACTAGACATGATAGCAGACGTAATCCTAGTTGGAGTCTTAGCTAATTCCTTTTGACCCTCTGTTAAAGAATCACTAGATCCTAGATGACTTTGATTAGAGTACTCATCATTAGCAGAGAATAAAGAAGTCTCCACATATCCAGTATCCATGTTGTATGTTTGTAATTCACAACAATATGCTCCCAACCTCAACCCTGCCATAACATTAATCTCAGAGGTAAATTCAACCTTTTCTATTGTCCTTGAATCTGCTGCACCAAGTCCTGATGCATCATATACTGAATCTGTAAATGTTTTACCTTCTGTTGCGTATTCTTGATCACCCTTCTCTGGATCACATAAATTATTAATGGATTTAAAATTGAATCCCTTAGCATTCTCAAAGAATAAGAATCCTGCGTGTCCTGTTAATGAACCAACCTCAGTAGCAGTAGCATCACCATCATTACCTGTTCTTGGAGTAGGAGAAGATAAAGATTTATTCAATATCATAGAACATACTGTAAATGGTGTCTTGTTAGATGCAATAAACGCCATTTTATTAGTAGCCTCATCCTTATGAAAATCCTTATCACTCTTTAGGAAGTCTTTAACACACTCCTGTGCTATATCATGAGGGTATCCCTTCAATGACTTATTAATTCTAACACCTTCATTCTGAAGTGCTTCCTTTGATATCAATCCAAGAACATATGTCTGTACCTTATTTGCAACTACAATATCCTTTAAAATATAAGTATAGAACTCGTAAGTAAAATCATTCTCAAATGCATCTGTTATTACTATTATTACCTTCTCATTTCCCTGAATCGGACCACTAGAACGAACGTTAAAACCAGAATCAATGACTCTCATAGTCATACTGATAAAAGGTTTAGATATATCCTCGTAATACATCATACCCTGTATAGTTTCACGTATATCTAATGGTGTTCCACCACCATGAGGATGCAAGAACGCTTCTTTAAAAGTAAAACTATCGGGTGATCGTGCTTCGTCAGACATTTAGGTACTCAAAGAATATAGGTGAATTTGCTTGAATGGATCAGCATTCTCATCAACTAAAGGTTGTCTGAACGAAGGACTAATAGGTGGTCCTGCTTGTTGTACAGGTGCTGCTGCTTGTTGTTGTGGAATAGTAATAATATTAGTATTAGGAGTCTCAGTTACATTCTTAGAAAGTACACTACCTGGAGTAATAGGAGGTGGACTCAACATATCAGGAGCAATAATAACATGCTCAGTTCTAATAGGTGGTAACATTAGATTATTCAAATAATCACTATGCTTCTGAGAACCACCTTCCAAATCTGCTGGTCTTTCCCAATGCTTCATCCACCAATCAGCAGCTTCTTGTGGTGAGTTAAATTGTTGTTGTTGGAACTCAGGTCCAGCATCTTCTCCAATAGCATATCTAATCTGACCTTTCCAATTATTCTCCCAATCAGGAACTGCATCAGTCATTCCTTTCTGACGAGTATCATACCACTGGAATAATCCACCAGCACCACCATCATCACCTGATCGTGCATCAACATCAAAATTACTTTCTCTCTGTATATTTGCTAATATACCAAGTGCCTTATTATGACTCAATCCTAACTCTTTAGTCATATAAGCATACATTTCACCCTCTATCCCTTGAGATGGTGCTTCTGTTGCTGCTGGTGCTGTCTGTGCTGGTGGTGTTTCTGGTTGTCCAATTGGTAGCATATTTCTCAAACTCGCTGGTAAAAATCTTTCTGCTAAACTCTGTATTCCTGTTGTTAATCCACCAAACATATTTTCAAAGTGACCTTTGACTTGTTCGATACCTTGTAATGAGGAACCACCACTAGGTCTCATATTAGGCATCTCAAAGATATTCGCAAGTGGTTGCAACAACTTCATAATACCTGGTTTAACCATGCTACCAAGTGGTCCGAGAAACTCAGGCATCTTAGCAGCCATTGCCATTATACCACCACCTGCTGCCTTCATGGGTACTTCTATAGCCGATGCTAATGCATCATGTAAACCACCACGGAATGACTTACCTAATGGAGTGAAAGTAACTAATTCTTTACCTGCTTCACCACCCATCAATCCTCTTGTTATCATAGGATTGTCTACAATATATGATCCACCCTCTGCATTCTTTATAGGTGATTCTTGATTCTGTTCAGCGTTTAAATTATCAGTAACACTTGATCCAGACCTATCACCACTTTGTAATTTCTCTACAGCACTATCTGCATGATCCCCATACAAACCAAGTGCTCCAAATCCACCCACTTCATCAGGTACTATATTAAGGAAGTCAAATTGATTTAAGAATTTTCTACCAGACTCACGTATATTAGCATCAACCTCAGCCATTACCTTATTAGACTCATCAAATCCACCAGTCTTAATAAGTGAATTAGCACCCTCATATAGAGCACGGAATGGGGTTCCTACTATTTCTAATGCACCAGATAAACCATCAGTAAGACTACCAAGAACATTCTGAGCTTGATTAGTTCCATCACCACGTATCCAATCACCCATACCACGGGTCATTTCCCCAACATATGATGACGCTAAACCAGTACCAATAACACTCATTGCTGGTCCTAAAATACCCATGATTCCACCAGCACCACCAGCAGCAGAAGCAGTACCAGTTGCTGTTGCACCAATACCTGCCATATCAACAGCAGCATCAGTATAGTCAACAGCAGCACCTGCTAGGTCTCCTTCACTAAGAGACATTGTTCCTGTTACTGCACTCAATAAAGGAATTGCTTTTGATACTCCTGGATTGTTTAATATCTTAGCGATACCTAAATCAGGCATCTTCGGCATATCAAAACCTTTTAATGGGTTCTCAAAATTCTTCAATGGTTTGAGAATATTATCCATCCATGATGTTTTTGGTTTAACACCCAAATCTGCATTCTTGAGGGAATCTAAATGCTTTAACCTATTTTGTGCAGCTGCAACTTCACCTGGATTAGAACTATTCTCAATAATATTAAGAATCTTCTGTCTTTTACTTAAGTCTGCTACATCATCAGCAGATCCAATTAATCTATTGGTTGGATTTACACCCTGAGCAACATTCCTTGGCACTCCACCAGCAGGAGGAAGTGCATTTAATGTTCTAGCAGGAGGCAACATGTTGCCCAATCTACTTGTCCACTTAAGTGCTCTAACAGCATCACCAAGTAGGTGAACCATATCCCATAGAGCATTACCAGACTTACCACCACTCTTAGAATCTCTAATTGGTTTAAGAGTTCCAGAAAAATCTTCTGTCTTCTCTAACCTTTGTTCTCTTCTTAATCTTTTTGTTTCTGCTAAAGCATCAGCTTGCATATCAACTGATGCTGCTAACAATCTAGTCTGACCAGCAATCAGAGTTGTTTGACTCTCAATAGAATCTACAACTGTCCACAATACATCAATTACTCTAGCAGGAGGTCCAGAAACTAAATCTTCATTGGAAGTAACAAGGTCTCCACCAGGACTAAAAGCAGAACCTAAGTCCTGCTTAACCCCAGTGATCATAAATTTATCTTTAGGGGTTACTACGCTAATCTTAGCTTTCTCTTCGTTACCCCCATTGCCAATACTATTAATGGCCTCTTGAACTTTCTTATCAAGAGGACCCTCACCTGCTGATTGATATCCTTGTGTTCCTGATGGCATTACTTAGATTGTTGTTGTTTGAGTTCCTCAAGATATTGGGTAAGGAGTGCAAGGTACACGATCCGTTCCCAAGGAATCATATTATCTAGCTCTGTTAAGCTATATTTATGGTGTTGCATCAGGGCAAAATTAGTTTGAAAATACTCTTCCAAATTAGTATGAAAGAGTGCTATCCGAAAAAACTCTGTAATCCCTCTATAGTATATGTAGACTTCTTTTTAGTATTTGGGTTCTCAATTTCAAAAGTGTGACTTAACTTAGGCATAGTCCTAAAGAAATCAGATATTTTATTAAACTGTTCTTGTGTAAGACTCTCTAAGAAAGAAGTCAACTCTTTCTTAGTACATTCCTTTGCCTCAGTTATATCTTCACCCTCAAAAATCTGATCTATACAACTAACGATAACGTTCATACCATCATCAGCAGCAGACTTAGTGAATTGAGTATTAACAAAATGATTTAGACTAGGGTACTTCATAATAATACCAACATCATCATTAATCATAATCTTATCTGAATGATCTTCAGGTTTAACAACCTCAATCTCATTTATATTAACAGTATGAGATACTTCAGTCTTTCCATCATCCATACATTTAACATTCAAAGTAATCTCCTCTCCTACAGAAGCAGCACGGATTCTGAGGAAAAGATACTCTAAATCAAAACTAGGTAACTCGTCTGGTTTTACACCACGTGTAATAACACAAGTTTTTATTGTATCTATTAATGCTTGTTGTATTTGCTTTTCATCCTTCGAGTCCATTGCTATAAGAAGAACTTTCTCTTCTTTGACGAGGAACGGACGGTATTTAATTTTCTTGCCTGTGGATGGGAGTTCCAACTCATAGGTAGGTGCGGTAACCTTTGGTAATGCCATAATGTAAACTTTTTTTTATTTATGCGACATCTGATGATGATAAATCCAAGTTACCATCGTTATTTGTGTCTAGTAATTGTGCGAGTAAACCTAACGTTGGTGTACTATTATCATTAAACAGTACATAATGCTTACTATAATAAAAATTACCTGTTGCTTTAACTAAGGTAGATCCACCAAAAGAAAGTGGTACAGTTTCAACACTATATGGATATGCATCTTGTAGAACATGTACCATAGAAATTCTTGAAGTATCACCCGTAGGACCCTTCTCAACTTTACCAATCCTTATAGTTGCATGGTATGACTCTGGAAAACGCATCCTAGTAGTTCTATTACGAACCTTAGCGTTTACACCCATTGCTCCTTCGTAAGTTAATCCCTCCCTAGAAGGAAAGTATCCACCTGTATCATAACCTATTCCATTTGCATCAACTTCAGAAAAGATATATGACCACCATGCTTGCAGGAATTTATATGGTTCCATATTAGCATCACACATCCATCCTAATTGAAAATCAGTATACATCTTAGTGTGAGGATATGATACTTGACCTTCACCTAAGTATTTTCCAGTTGTTTGACCTGTTGCTGCTTGAGATGGTGGTAAAGATGCTTCATCACAAAATCCTTCATATATGTCTGCATTTGGAAGAATACCATCAATATGACTCTTCAACTCAGACTGCTTTGGTCCAAAATCAAACTTTATGGCATATCCATTGGACATTGCCATACCACCCCTTTGAGCAATTCTATTAATTTGATCCAGTATTGTAGTTCTTGCCACTCTAAATAAAACGGGGATTGTATTTTATTTAGTATGGCTTACTCTGGGTTGTATAAACCAATAAACCCTAAGAAATATAAAGGTAATCCAACTAGGATTATCTACAGGTCATTATGGGAACGAAAATTCATGGTATTCTGTGACCATACATCTTCTATAATAGAATGGGGAAGTGAGGAAGTTATTATACCATATCGTTCACCTATTGATGGACGAATACATAGGTATTACCCAGACTTCTACATAAAAGTACTTACTAAAGAAGGTAGACTTGCTAGAAGTATAGTTGAAATAAAACCAAAGAAACAGGTTAAAGGACCAGATCCAAAACCTAAAAGAAAAACCGTAGCATGGAAGAAGTCTGTTATGACTTTTATGAAAAATAAAGCAAAGTGGGATGCTGCGGAAGATTGGTGTGATGATAGAAGAATGAAGTTTATGATCCTTACAGAGGACCAACTTAATGTCTAGAGAAACTATATTTGAAGAAGTAAAAGAAAAAGCAGGATCACATGCTAGAACTGCATCGTGGTATAGGAAACAAGTGCGTACAATTGCTAAGAGATTCCAAGATGCAGAGACTGTAATGGAAAAAATGCAAACAGACGAAAAGAAGGAGACATTAACAGACGATAAATTTCAAGATAGTAATAGATCTAGAAACGATATTAAAAGAGGACACCTATACTTATTTGAATACTCTGCACTAGGTCAAAGAGTACCATATTGGGATGAATTCCCTTTAGTTTACGTTATAGATCATAATGTTAGATCATTTAGAGGTGTAAATTTACACTACATCAACCCAAAATATAGAAATAATATAATTACAACCTTAACAGAAGACAACCGTCTCAGCGTTCCTAGAAGTACCTTCCATAAATACATACGAAAAGGTGTGCGTTCTAGGTTCTTAGACTTAGGACAAGCTGAATGGCAAACAGCAATATTTTTACCTGTTGAAAATTTTGTATATAGGAAGGGTAGAAAAACCTTCTCATATAGGAAAGATAAAGTTTGGAATGAAACCTACCTAAAACGCAAAGACCGTTTTTCTATGAAACGTGTTATTGAGTTGTACCCAGGACAAACAGCAGAATGAC
>MDTC01227189.1_pt1 | contig 12035 bp, 11 predicted proteins | sample 811181 | NCBI WGS metagenome assembly MDTC01 (sample SAMN05326644, study PRJNA326480) | marine metagenome | isolation source: seawater | place: Pacific Ocean: North | collected 2011
CGGTCTGGACGGGACTCGAACCCGCGACCCCATGCGTGACAGGCATGTATTCTAACCAGCTGAACTACCAGACCGTTTTTTAAAACATTGCAAATATAATTTTTTTTTAATATTTAGATCATTTTTTTTCTTTTCAATAAATAAGATTCAATAACTGAGTCAAATCCTCTATTAATATCTACTTCGATAAACTCAATTTTGTTCTTAAAACATTGATTTTTAATTTTATTAACATGATTACTAAACATTTCTATATAGTTACTTTTAAGTTGTTGTGGATTAACCTTAATTTCTTCTTTAGTTTCCATATCAATGAAATTATAGTGTTGATTTTCAAATTCTAATTTTGCTTCTGTTTTTGATTCATTTAAATAAAATAAAAGAACTTCATGTTGCTTATATTTCATGTGTCTAAATGGTTCAAATTGTTCCTCAATTGATTTTTCTTTATGTAAAAAATCTGTAAATACGATTACTAGAGATCTTTTGTTAATCATTTCACATATTTGATGTAATGGAGTACTTAAATCAGTATCTCTGGATATGGAGTTATATTCTAATAGTTTGCCTAGTTCTTCAAATAAAATCTTATGATGTCTTTGAGTTGTTTTACTATTAGTATGAAATTCTAATTGATTAGAAGCTATACTAATACCTACAGCATCTCTTTGTTTTTTAAGTAAATTAATTAGAACTGCAGATGCGTAAATGGCAAAAAGAATCTTATTAGGGTTTTGTAAATTGATTTTGCTTCTATCTGGATAATACATTGAAGATGAATTATCAATTATAATTTGACATCTTAAATTTGTCTCTTCTTCGTATTTCTTAATAAAAAGTTTATTTGTTCTAGCAAACAATTTCCAATCAATATGTCTGGTACTTTCCCCACGGTTATGTTGTCTGTGTTCAGAAAATTCAACTGAGAATCCATGAAATGGACTTTTATGTTTTCCAGTAATAAAACCTTCTACTACTTGCTTAGCAAAAAGTTCAAGATCAGTAGAAAGTTTAGAGTAATCTAGTTTCATATAATAACTAAAAACTCATAATTATTACATATGTGATTCTAAAACTTGTGTTAGTTTTGTTTTTGATTGTACGCCAACAAGTGTTTCTACAACCTCTCCATTTTTAAAAACTAATAATGTAGGAATATTTCTTACACCGTAAGTAACTGGCGTATTTGAATTTTCATCAATATTAACCTTGCCAACAACTGCCTTTCCTTCTAAATCATTATGTAATTCATCAATTATTGGACTTATAGTTCTGCATGGGCCGCACCAAGTTGCCCAAAAATCTACTAGAACTGGTTTGTTTGATTCAAGTACAAGCTCTTTAAAGTTTCCATCTGTTAGTTCTACTGCCATTGTTATTTGTTTTTAATTTATATTTTTTACAAATTTAATTAAAAAAATATAACGATTTACAAATTAATAATTATTAATCTTTCTTTTACTAAAGCTTTTAATTAGCAAATCAAGTATATGTATTTGTAAGCATATAAGAATATAATGAAGAATTGAGATTTGTATTATTGGATTATAAATTTTGAAACCATTTTCCAATAATTGATAAAAGATGAAAGAGCATACTAATCCAAATAAATATCCAATTTGTTTTTTTGTATCTATTTTGCCTAGATATTCTTTGTTTTTTGCAACTAATGTTTCAGCTCTTACAAGATAGCCGCCAAATATAAATGTAAGTTGATAAGAACAATAAATTATCAGTGCAGAAAATAGATTTTGTTTAAAAATTAAATAGAATAGAAGTGTTAATAAAATTATTACTTCAACAAGTAAAGAAATTTTATAAAAACTTCTTATGTTAAGTAGGCTGTCATAGTATCTAGCAACAATTAACATTCCTAGTGCAAGTATAATGCCCCCAATTGAAAAAAAAAGAGGTTTGATTGGTTCATAAATTGTGAATAAAATCCCAATTGAAAGACCCGTAAATGAAGAGTTGAAGAGTTTATAAGATAGGAACTTCTTCTTGTTTAGCTTCATTCTTTAATAGTAAGTTAATCTTCTAACCTTTGCAATTTGTTTTGCTAATCTAATAACTTGTTTTGTGTATCCAAATTCATTGTCATACCAAACATATATTACTATGTCACTACCGTCTGATGAACATATTGTAGCGTTACTATCAAAAACAGAACAACATGAATTTCCAATAATATCACTTGAAACTAGATCTGGGTCAACTTGGTAATTAATTTGATTCACTAAAGAGCCTTTAATTGCTGCATTTCTAATTGTTTGATTAACTTCAATTATTGATGTTTTTTTAGATAAATTTAACTTTAAAATTGCTAGAGATACGTTAGGAGTTGGGACTCTAACTGCATTTGCGGATAATTTACCTTCTAAAGATGGAATAACTTTTGTTACAGCTTTTCCTGCCCCTGTTGATGTGATTACCATGTTAATTGCAGCTGAACGACCTCTTCTTGTTTTTTTGTGCATATTATCCAAAAGGTTTTGATCATTTGTATATGCATGAACAGTTTCTAAATGTCCTTTATTTATATTAAACTTATCTTCAATTACATGCAAGATAGGAGCAATACAATTTGTAGTACAAGAAGCAGCAGAGAATATATTATTGTTATTTATATCAAGATTTTTTGAATTTATTCCATATACAATATTTGGTATTCCTTTTCCTGGGGCTGTAAGAAGAACCTTAGAAACGCCTACTGATTTTAGATGGATCGATAAACTTTCTTTATCAGTATAAGCTCCAGTATTATCAATAAGTAATGCGTCATTTATTCCATATTGCTCATAATTAATATTTTCAGGTTTTTTCCCTTCTATAAATTTAATAACCTGACCATTAACAACAATAGAATTAGATTCTAATTCTAAATCAACTACTCCTTTAAAAACGCCATGAACAGAGTCTGTTCTGAAAAGATCTGCTCTTTTAATAATTTGTTCTTTCGTGAGGTTTCTTACTACTATAGCTTTTAGTCTTAATTGTTGCCCTTTTCCAGCCTGTTTAATCAATTCTCTTGCAGTAAGACGTCCAATTCTTCCAAATCCAAATAAAATTACATCTTTAGCTTTTTTAGAACTTGTATCAGCATTAACTATATGGGATAATTTTTCATTTAAAAAGTTGATTTCATCTAATTCATTTCCTTCAATAAACTCTGCTGTAAGTAAGCCAATATCAATTTTACTAGGCACTAAATTCATTTGAAGCATACATGAAGCTAATTTATTTGCAACTTCGATGTTGTTTTTTCTTTCTACAACATTGTTAGCATATGAAATAAGATCTAAAAGTTCAGAAACTCCAATTTCTAGTAACTGATTTCTAAACAATACTAGTTCTATACCTTTATCATACATTAGTGTTCCAACAGAATTGAGTAGGTTTACTCCTAATTTTTCTTTATTTACCCATTCGTTTAACTTACGTTCATATGTTTTCATATTTGTTTATTTTGTAAATATTAAACAAAAATAGATTTTTCTTTTAAATATACCTCTTAATTATTATTACTTTTGTTAAATGAAGTATTTGTTTTATAAGTATCAGGGAACAGGTAATGATTTCATAATTATTGATGATCGAAAAGAAGATTTTAATTTAGAAAATAAAGAGTTAATTTCTTCATTGTGTCAAAGAAAATTTGGTATTGGCGCAGATGGTTTAATACTATTAAGAAACCATCATAAATATGATTTTCAAATGATTTATTTCAACTCTGATGGAAATCAATCAACAATGTGTGGTAATGGAGGAAGGTGTATTTTAGCTTTTGCTAAGAAAATAGAACTTATTAAAAATAAAGCAGTTTTTTTAGCTATTGATGGAGAACATTATGGTTGTATTGAAGAAAATATTGTTTCTATAAAGATGAAGGATATTAATAAAATTAGCTGCATAAATGAGGGATTTTTTCTAGATTCTGGTTCTCCTCATTTTGTTTTATTTAAAGAGGATCTTAATTCCATTGATGTCTTCAAAGAGGGTAGGATGATTAGGAATAGTCAAGAGTTTGTTAGAGAAGGAGTAAATGTAAATTTTGTAAATCCAAAAAAAATTACAGCACGAACATACGAAAGAGGTGTTGAATCTGAAACGTTAAGTTGTGGTACTGGTGCAGTTGCTTCTGCTGTTTCATTACATTTTTCTAAAGCAATTGACTTTAATATAGTTCATCTTGAAACTTTAGGGGGAGTTTTAACTGTTTCATTTGATTTTTTAGATGGTACCTATCAAAATATTTGGCTTAATGGAAAGGTTGAATTGTGTTATATTGGAGAGTTTGAATGTTAAATGGTAAAAATATTCTTTTAAGGTCTCTTAAAATTAGTGATTTAAGTTTTTTGAAACAAATAGAAAATAATAAATCAAATTGGAGATATGGTAGTGAAAATGTTATATATTCTGATAGTGATTTAATTAATTTTATAATTAACTCCAAACAAAATATAAAGAAATCTAAGCAACTTCGTTTTGTAATAGATAAATATGGTCTCTCAATTGGTTTTGTTGATCTCTATGATTACAAAGAATTTACTGCCAATATTGGAATTATTATTGACAAAGAGTATAGACGTAATGGATTTGGAAAAGAAGCACTAAATTTAATTTCGTATTATGCATTTTCATCTTTAAAAATAAATAAATTATATGCAATGATTCATTCAAGCAATCACTCTAGCATTTCTCTTTTTAGATCCACAGGTTTTAAGTTATTTAAAACTCAGAAACAATTCCAATATTTTATTAAATTAGCATCATAAGAACTAGAATTGTTATTTATTAAAATGGTAACAAAAACACTATATTTCAATTTCTTGCTACCTTTAGTTATATTTTATTCTTGTAACAATCCAGAAGTCACACAATTTAAAAAAGAAAAAAATAATAAGAGTCCAATTTATCTTGGACATAATGATACAGTAAAATATGTAGGTAAGGAACAATGCAGAATGTGTCATGCTGAAATATATGATTCCTACATTCAAACTGGAATGGGAAAATCTTTAAATTATGCAACAAAGAATAATAGTGTTCTATCTAATAAAGATATTCCTGTTATTTATGATGATTTAAAAAACTTTTATTATCAGCCTTTTTTTAAAAATGATAGTTTATATATTAAAGAATTTAGATTAGATAACAAAGATACAGTACATAAAAGGATTGAAAAGATTACGTATAAGATTGGAAGTGGTCACCATACAAATTCACATTTATATGAAATTAACGGCTATATTCATCAAATACCTTACACATACTATACTCAAGAAAACATTTCAGATTTGCCTCCAGGATATGAAAATGGAGGAAATACCAGATTTTCAAGAGAAATTGCATTAGAATGTATGAGCTGTCATAATGGTCATTCTAATCTAGTTAAAGGATCGAATCACAAATATCACTCAATTCCTCAAGGAATTGAATGTGAAAGTTGTCATGGTCCTGGTGAAGTTCATGTACAAAGAAAGTTAGCCGGTGAATTAATTGATACATCAAAATATATTGACTATTCAATTGTTAATCCTTCTAAATTATCTTTAGAAAAGCAATTTGATGTTTGTCAAAGATGTCACCTTCAAGGTACTTCAATTTTAAAAGATGGTAAGACATTTAATTCATTTAAACCAGGAATGTCTTTAAAAGATCATATGGATACTTATCTTCCTAAATACTCTAACAATCATTCATTTATAATGGCATCTCATGTTGACAGATTGAAGCAAAGTAGTTGCTTCAAATCTTCAGAAATGACTTGTATTACCTGTCATAATCCTCACAAATCTGTCACATCATTAAAAAATCAATACTTTGATAATAAATGTATGAGTTGCCATGAAGTTTGTTCTGATGATCAGTTAGAAAACTGTTCTTCTTGTCATATGCCTGAATCTTCTACTTTAGATATTATGCATGTATCTATTACAGATCATAAAATCGGATTTCATAATGAATCCGAAAAGTTTTATGATACTTCCATTTTTTTGGGTTTACATGCGATAAACAATCCAAATCCCACTACTTTATCTAAAGCAAAAGCATATTTAAAAAGATATGAAAGCTTTGAGCCTGAATCTGTTTACCTTGATTCTGCTTTATATTATTTAGAAAGATCAAAAAATAATTTTTCTTCATTTGTTCAATATTATTACTTAAAAAATGACTTTGAATCTTTAGTTAATTTTTCTCAAAGTAACAAGAAAATTAATGAATCTAAGTATTCTAAATCTGATCTTGCTCTTGCTTATTGTAGAATTGGAGATGGTTATAAAAATTTAACTAATAACTTATCAAGTGATTTCATTTATCAATCTAATTATTATTATGAAAAAGCAATTAATTTAATGCCATTAGTAATAGAATACAGGTTGAAATATGCAAGTTTTTTAGTTAATCAAAACAAAACATCTGAAGCATTTAAACAGTATGAAAAAGTAATTAGTTTAAATCCTAAAATTAAACAGGCACACTCTAGTATTGCTTTAATAGGAATTCTTAATGGCGAATATGATTTTGCTCAAAAACATCTTGATATAGCATTAGATTTGGATCCAGATTATGTTTTAGCTTATGAAAATTTAGTTTATTTGTCTCAACTTTTAGGTGATAATAATTCAGCAAAACTATATTTGCAGAAAATTATAGAAATTAATCCTAAACATCGAGCAATCGAAATTATTAAAACATTTTAATTTTCATGAAAAGACTACGAAATTTTTTAATATTTATTTGTATTTTATTGGGTCTCTTTTTTTATTTTGATTTAGAAAATGAGTTCGTAGTACTTTCAAAATTTAATGAACTCAAAAACAAAGATAGCAAGCAGTATTACTATGTTACAAATAATCATTCTAAGATTGTTATAAATATTCCACAAAATTCTACTATAAAAGATGTTATAAAAATATTAAAAAATAAAGGCGAACTTAAAGGAGAAAAAGAGTTTATAGCATTATCTCATGTTAAAGATTATCAAAATTCTGTTAAGCCTGGAAAGTTTATTTTAGATGGAAGATATAGTCTTAATAAATTAGTTAATGAGTTAAGAGTTAAAAAAAGATACACATTTGATTTTCAAATTAAGGAAAATATTCGTTTAGTTGATAACTTGTTTGATGTCATTTCTGATAAGTTTAATTTTGATAAAACTGATCTTAAAAATAGTTTTCAAAATGAAAAATTTCTTCAAAAAAATTCTCTGAATATTGAAAATTACCCAGTATTATTTATTCCAAATACTTACGAATTTTACTCAGATATTGTTATTGATGATTTTAAAAAAAGAATTATTGAAGAATATACTTCTTTTTGGAATAAAGATGAACGTATTATGAAATTAGATAATCTAAATTTAAGGTTTTACAATGTAAATTCTTTAAGTGATATCCCTGAATCTAAAAAAATAACAAAAGCTCATGTGTCTATTCTAGCGTCAATTGTCGAAGCAGAGCAAGATAAAAGACTAGATGAAAGACCTAAGATAGCGGGATTATATCTAAATAGATTAATGCGTCCAGATCTTTTTCCTTACCTTCAGGCTGATCCTACTGTTATTTACTCCAATTATATTTCTGGATCAATTGAAAATTTTGATGTTAAGCAAGTATTAAATAAACACTTAGCAGTTGATAATAAATATAATACATATAAATATAAAGGTTTACCCCCAGGACCAATAAGAATTCCTTCTAAAAACGCTATTGATGCAGTGTTGGATGCAGAAAAACATGATTTTTATTTTATGTGTGCTGGAAGTAATGGTGACGGATATCATGAATTTACATCTACGATTCGACAACATAATATTAATAAAACTAAATATAAGCGTTATCAAAACTTTAAATAATACATTTATAGTTTAGTTTTATATTTTTGCAAATATAAATATCAATAATGACAAAAATAAAGTTTGGAACAGATGGATGGAGAGCTATCATTGCAAAAGATTTTACAACAGATAATGTTTCTCGTGTTACGCTCGCAACTTCCGATTGGTTAAATGAAAAATATGATTCACCTTCTGTTATAATTGGATATGACTGTCGATTTGGAGGTAAGTTGTTTGCAGAAACTGCTGCAAAGATTTTTCTTGCAAAAAATATATCTGTAAAATTATCAACTAGTTTTGTTTCAACTCCTATGGTATCTTTAGCTGTGGTCAAACATAAAGCTAATTTAGGAATTGTTATAACTGCTTCTCACAATCCACCATCATACAATGGATTTAAGCTTAAAGGTGATTTTGGTGGACCTCTTTTAGAAAATGATATAATTGATGTTGAAAGTCGAATTCCAGAACAATGTAATATTGATTTATCAAACATTTGTTTAAATCAAATTGAGAAAAATAAATTTGAAACTGTCGATTTAGAAAGTCTTTATTGTGATCATGTAGAAGATAATTTTGATATGTCTGCAATACGTAATTCATCTTTGAAATTTGGCTATGATGCTATGTTCGGTGCTGGAATGAATGCTATTAAGAGATTACTTCCAAATGCTTCTCTTCTGCATTGTTATTTAAATCCTAGTTTTAACGGAATTTCTCCAGAACCAATTCATAGGAATTTGGAGGAATTTTCTTTGATGATGAAAAATAATGATTTAGATTGTGGTCTTGCTACTGATGGTGATGCTGATCGAATAGGTTTATATAATGATAATGGTCAATTTATTGATTCTCATCATATAATATTATTACTTATTCATTATTTAGTGAAATATAAGAAATATAGTGGTAAAGTTGTTACAGCTTTTTCATGTTCTGTTAAAGTTAAACAACTATGTAATTTTTATAACTTAGATCACGAAGTAGTTAAAATTGGATTTAAACATATTGCTGGTAAAATGATATCTGAAAATGTTTTATTGGGTGGAGAAGAATCTGGAGGTATTGCAACCGTTGGACATATTCCTGAAAGAGATGGGATTTGGATGGGTTTAATTCTTTTTGAGTTTATGGCTAAATCTGGCAAATCATTAAATCAATTAATTCAAGAGGTATATGACATTGTTGGAGAATTTTCTTTTAACAGAGTTGATTTACATATAGATAATGATACAAAAGATAGTATTATTTCAAAGTGTGATAATGGTGCATTTGTTTCTTTTGGTAAATTCAATGTTATAAGACTAGAAAAAATTGATGGTTACAAATATTATTTTGATGAAAATACTTGGCTAATGATTCGCCCATCTGGCACTGAGCCAGTTTTAAGGACATATGCTGAAGCAAGCAATATGTCAAAAGTTGATGAAATTTTAAAAGCCTGTAAGTCAACAATACTTTGATGAGAATTAGTTTATTTTTTTTTATTCTTTTCACATATAATTTAACTGCACAAGAAAATTTAAGATCATTTAAAAATGATTGGAACGTTAATGATAGAGTACTTGATACCAAAAAAAGAAATATTTTGTTGTACTCTGGAATTTCTTCTTATGCGATATCATTAATTAGTTTGAACTATGCATGGTATCAGAACTATGATAGAAGTTCCTTTCATTTTATCAATGACAATAATGAATGGTTACAATTAGATAAAGTTGGCCATGCATTTACATCTTATTATTTAGGAGTTAAAGGAATACAGTGTTTTAAATGGGCTGGTTTTAATAGAAAGAAATCTATTTGGTATGGTGGCATGTCGGGATCAGTTTTTTTAACAATTGTAGAAATACTAGATGGTACTTCAAAAAAATGGGGAGCTTCACCAGGAGATCTTATTGCTAATACCGCAGGATCAATGCTAGCAATTTTACAAGAACTTAAAAATGATGAACAAAGTATTCAATTTAAATTTAGTTACTTCCCTTCTAAATGGGCGTCTTTAAATCCATCTCAACTTGGCAAGAATCAAATGGAGAGAATACTTAAGGATTATAATGGTCAAACGTACTGGTTATCATTTAATTTGAAATCTTTGTTGAATATTCATGATACTTATTTTCCTAAATGGCTAGCTTTATCTGTTGGATATAGTGGAGATAATATTATAACACCAAGTCACATAGACTCTAAAAGACAATTCTTTATGTCTTTTGATGTTGACTTAAGTAAGTTAAAATCTAAAAGTAAATTTTTAAACAGTATGTTGTCTGCATTTGGATTTATAAAACTTCCAGCTCCAACAATTGAGTATTGTAATCCATTTTTTAAATTTCATCCAATTTATTTCTAATGAAGTTTTCAGTAGGAGATAAGATTAAATTTAAAAGAGACTCGGTATCTGGTTACGTAACTAGTATTTACTCCGATTTTAAGTTAATCATTATGACTAATGATGGTTTTGAAATTAAAGTATCAAATAATGAAGTAGTTAAAATCGATGATGAAACTGACAAAATATTATCATATGGGACTTATTTTGAAAATAAAGACCAAAAAGAAAAAAAAGTTTCTAAAGTCTTTAAAAGGCAAAAGAAATTAACTTCCTTAAAAGTTGATTTACATATTGAAAATATTACATCAAATTTTTCAAATATGCATAATGATGAAATTATAGATCTTCAGTTAAATCAATGTGTCAAAAGCTTAGAAAATGCTCTAAATACTAATAACATTCATTCTTTAGTTATCGTTCATGGAATAGGTTCTGGAGTATTAATGAATAGAGTTCATGATATCTTAGATTCGTATAATTTAAGATACTATTTAAGTTCTGATTCAGGATCAACGAAAGTTATGTTATAAAAGTTACTTTCCTCCTTTTTTATTTCACTTATTCTTCAAAAGATGATATGATTTCTACAAGCTGTGAGTGGGAAATTCTTTTAGCTAATATTTTTTTGTTTTTATCAAGGAGATACACTACAGGTGTTGAGTATATATCGTATTTATCTCTCCAATCACTACTAGCTACTGGATTTCCTTCTTCATCGTGATTAATGTCAGCTACATTTATCCAATCTTCAGTTTTTTGATCTTTAATAAATTTTTTCCACTCCTCTTTATCAAATTCTGTTGCTACAGCAAATGTTGTTATGTCGTATCCTAAGTTTGTTAAGGAGTCAATATTATGCTTAATTTTTGGCATTTCTTTTTTACAATGTCCACATGTAGGTCCGAAGAACACAAGTACTGTATACTCAGATGAAATATCACTAAGGGTATGAGTCTTTCCATTTACATCTTTCATAAATGGTCTTCCATAAAAGTCAATGAAGTCCGATGCAGTTCTTCCTAACAGATTAGGGGCAATTTTTTGTGCTCTATCAGCTATTTTAGATAATTGTTCAGAATCAACCCAGTCACATTTATTAGTAATATAATATTTTTCCACCATGTGAACAAATACAGCATCCATTCCCATTATTTTAGAGCGTTCATATGTTGAAGTAATATATGAGACTAAATACCTAAATATTTCCTTATTTCCATTAGTTTTTTCAATTAAAAGATCTGCAGATCTATTTATAGAATCAGGATGCTGAATAGTAAGCTGATTTAAAAACTGGTCGATCTTGTCATAAAATACATATTTTGGTGTTCTTAACATTTTATCGTCTGATAGGTCTAAATTATCAAGAAATATTTTTTTATAAGAATTTCTTTGAAAGTTGATAGATTTTTTTTCATCATTTTTTAAACTATCAGGAACTTCTGGAACTTCAATTTGTAATGTTGCTTTTACAATTTTTGAGAAAAAAATATTCGAATAATCTTTAATAAAAGTATTTTGGAATTTTTTTACTTCCTCATTAATCTTCTGTAATTCTTCTTGTAATTGTTCTTTTTCTTTATTATCTACACTTTTTAATTTTTCAACTAATGGACTAGTTTTAGATTTTAGCTGTGACATATAGTTAATATAATTATAGAAAGGTGGATTTTCTTTACTATTTTTAAATTCCATTTGTTCATACATATTTTCTATACTAGTATTAAATGAAAATTTCTGTTCAGTAATAATAATGTCAAAAAGACGATTATTTGGTAGTAATACAAAGTACATTCCTTCTTTTAAATCATCTTTACCTTTAAATATAAATTTACCATTTATTGAGTTAGTTTTATCTATTTC
>MDTC01241539.1_pt1 | contig 12034 bp, 7 predicted proteins | sample 811181 | NCBI WGS metagenome assembly MDTC01 (sample SAMN05326644, study PRJNA326480) | marine metagenome | isolation source: seawater | place: Pacific Ocean: North | collected 2011
TCTTTCCAACGCGGTGGAAAGCTAACACTATATCTGTCGAGGGCTCCGGCACTAAAAAATAAAATATCTCGGAATGGGTGCATTGAATGACATACCGCAAGGCTGGCGTCTTTGAGGAGTCCGCAGAGAACTGGTAAAATCCTTCCTTTGGGATGGGGTAATTAACCTTAGATGCTTCAGAGAATTGAAAAAAAACCTCTTCAAAAGACTCGGGCAAGTATGCGCCAACCTTAAGAGCAAAAATAAACTTGTTTAGAGAAAGTAACAAGCACAAGAAATACAAATTTACCATCTTTGAATCGCTAATTCCGAGAGAGCTCTAATAAAAAATTTATTTTATAAGTTAAAAAGTCATTCATAACAAAGTAAGAGAAGTAATAATACCGGTGCGGCAAAACTGTCTTTGACGTCTAAGATCGTAGATATACTGAGCAAATAGAACGAAGTTAACAAAGCTGTTCTTCTATTCTATTGAAATAGTTTCGGAACCCATTTAGATAGAGAAAAATATCGCTTATAACTTAAAAACCTGAGCACTTCTTTGTAAAGCCCCAAGTGAAGGTACCGAATTTTCTCGCTCAAACCGAACTGCTTTCACACCATGTGAATGTAATCTCATAAAGCACGAAGATGCACGTTTCACATGCGAAATTATAGGCGAACGGAAGTCCTTGCAAAAGATTGGTGAGGAAGATGAGACAGTTGTGATTTTCTTTGACTGTGAACGAGCTCCGTCCGTTTTTCCTTTTAGGGTACCGCCGCTCTTGAACACTAACCGAGTTGTGTACATAACGACCCCAATGCAAGCGTCAAATTATGAAAGATTTTTTACTTCCTCTTATTTCTGCGCGGATAGTTTATCTGGAAGTACTGTTGAATTTTCGTAAAAGTGGCAAAGAGGATTCCGAGAAATTTTCGTTTAGGGACACGATCGGGACTCATTTGTGTTGATATTATTCAGGGTAGTGAGGCTTTCTGTCTGTTCCTGTGTGCAGAGAAAGGTCCCCCCGGTATTATTTTACACATCAACTCTCGAATACTTCTCTACTACTACTCACACCCAAATATATGGTGAATTTACGCACATTCTACTCCGAAACTTAGAACATACAGAAAACTCATATCGCTTTTTTAGTAGCGACCTTGAGTTTGAAAAGCTTATTTTGAACTTCACACGACACCTTTTTAAAGAGCTTTGCCATGCACCAGGTATTCTTACTCAAATATGTGCTTGAGCTGTAGAAATCATCCACCTATTTCTCGCAGGAAGTTGAATTTATCGCTGAGGATATAGAAGTTGAAGTTACTCCGAACTTTACTTCACCCGCTCAACGCGAAGTGTGTCCTTTACGAAGTGATGAACTAAAAACACTAACGATTTTAATTCTCTCAGGCCAAAGTTTTATTATTCAAAAATGTAGGAACATAGTACACCTTAGACGTTCCATGCAATAACTTTTTTACGCTTATGCTAATCGCAGATTTCATCCTTCGAAGCTCAAAGTCGCAAACCTGTTCCGCTTTGGCTAGCTCTGAGCTTAAAGAAGCGGAGTAAATGTACAGTCACCATGCCAGACTGGTTAAAAACTGAAAAGTTAAACTCTATTTTGAAGGCTGAACATCGAGAGAAAGAGTTACAGGTATGCAGATTGTGCATTGAAAGAGAAAACATACTCATATTTTCGAAAAGAAAATTCATTTTCATTACATTGAAGTTGCACATTCTCTGTGCAAGCATGCCCGTGAAGATATGACGGACTGGAATCAGGTGTACGATCTTGTGGTAAGTTACTCAATATGAGCTAACATCGCGATTGATACTAATTGCTTCAATTCACCAGGAAAGTATAAGATCCGTTCGGAAGGATAAAATTCGCAAAATCTTCATGAAGCTTAGTGATAGGAGCATCGAGGACATAGAAAACATATCAGCTTCGGAAATTTGTTCTACTAAACCCCTGCTTTCTTGTAGTAAAAATGCTCTACTCGAAATTCAATAGATTCGCGTGGAAAGTTTTAGTCATTTTTTGTTCGCACTTTTCATATCCTTTTAGGTTTATAGCTACTAATCAGCTCCTTCTCTTTCAAGGTACAAACATGGACAAAATTTAAAAAATAGATGGCGATCCCACATCTAGACTATAAAATTGTAGAGTGCAAGTCGCGTTTTGAGATTCAGTTTGGTGGATAAGAATCGAATGAGCTGAGATAATTTGTAAGATCATCTTAGTATTATTAAAGTAAAGGAGGTATTGAGCTTATTTTTACTGTTCGACTTATAATGTAATCATTCTATTCATGATTTTTATGAAGATTTTAGCACTTCTTCAACTATCTTACTCAATTTCACCCCGAACTCGGTACGATCAAAATTGCGACATACATGATATTGTCCAGAAGATCCAATGGAACTAGCTAACTTCGGATCATTGTACAAGCGATACATAACCTCTGCAAACTCCTTTATAGGATAATACTAACTTTCTAGGAAATAGAATATAAAAAAAATACCTTCGAACTTGAGGAACATAAAAAACCCGTTTCTTCATTTTCAACTGTTTCTTTGGGACCGCCACTATCAACAGCAATGACTGGTGTACCTACACTCATAGCTTCAAGCGGAACTATCCCGAAATGTTCCTCCATCGGGGTGTACAACAAGCATAGAGATTCCATGAGTATTTTTCTTTTACGGTTAGAGCTTATTGAAGGGAGAAAAGTAACACTTTTTCTGTGAGATAAGCGTTTCGCTTCCCTGAAGAGAAAATCAACAAAAAGAAGTCAAAGATTAATGAATTACCTTGACAGTTCACTAATATGTTCCACATTCTCTACTAACCTAGAATCATACCCTCCGGCTACAAGTAGTCTAGTCTTACATAGATCGGATTCTTTATGCATACTCAGCATGTGAACATAAGCATGTATTGCCAGAAAAATGTCTTTCTTTCGCTCAAACCGATTAATTGTCAAAAAACTATTATTTTAACAGATAAACTCAGAAATGTATTGCAAAGGTAAATATTACGACTTATAATTTTGGTCAGATAAATTGACGGTATTGGCTACGCTCATAAGTTGTACCTTCAATTGCTTCTTAGCACACTGAAGCAGAAAAACGGAAAATTACCGATGGATACAATACATCTGGACAATCCAGCGACTCAACATTCAGGAAGGCGTTCAGAAACTTCTGCGCTGTAAACTTACTATTAACAAGAATTTTATGTGCCTAAAAAATATAATACAAAATTATGAAAAGATGATGTGTTATATAATTACTTACACACAGTGTTGAATATTTTTCCAACAGATCATAAGGAAATCTGTACAACATTCTAATAATAGAGTTTCTTGGTGCTAGTAGTGAATCAGGATAGTGACAATAAAATATTGTTCGGATGTTTGAGAGACACCTCACAATCAGCACTGGCAAAGAGACCTAAGTTCCAACAAATCAGTTATTATTGTTATTATTTCTTTATAAATAAGGAATGGAAAAACCTGATCCACAAATATGAGTTCGATTTGAGTCTTTCTTCTAGAGAATATCAATACTATCTGCAGTATACACGATTGAATAATTATAGGTAATGAAGAAAGAGTTCACCGATAGCCAAAAACAACGAAGGTTAGCGAAAAAGATGTGAAAAAAGCCAAAGAAATGACGTGGGATCCAGCTACCACTAACATGAATCCAGTCACATCTTTTACCACCTACACGCATTAAATAAACATAAAAAGGATGAGTCAATCATAAACTCACCGGTATGTAGTGTGTCTTCAAAGCAACGTGCAAGATCATGATACGCAGTGTATAAATGAACCTATTGGAAGGTTAATATCATTTTCGTGGAAATTAATAACATACTTTGTGACCACATCTTTGAAGCTCTGTTGCAGCATCAAGTATTAGACGTTCAGCACCACCTATCCAAGAAAATTTATTGGCTCCGACGTAAATGAATTAGATCCAAGCACCTATTCCCAAATCAGGGTGAATGAATCCTAAAACTCGCTTTTCCTCCATTTCGACTTTCTTAACAAACAAATATAGTATTTATACTTTTTTAAAGGACACAGAAAATTACGAGTCAATACGTTGCTGTTTTATCCTTCTTCGGGAAAACTAACTCGAAAGTTCATTCTACTTGATACAAAAATAGGATATAATTCCTACTAGCCTTTTGAAACATCGGAGTACGACGAAACTTCTGTACTTACATTTTGTCAATCAATGGTGAAGTTCGCATTAAAAGAATTCAGGTTTCCAAAATTACAATTAGCTAGGTGGAGTTCAAGATGCAGAACGTGACCTTTTCAAAAACGAATCGTAGGACTTTACTTACTAGTCTAGTTGTATAGTAGCTGTAAGCAACTCTTGATACAAGTACCGAACTTGTTCGTATATGTGAAGTCTATCTGATTCTTTCCTCCTACGAAACACTATTTGCTGTCTTCTTATCTGCCAAGTTTAACCGTTTTCGACCAAGTTTCACCGCCCAATCCTTCGCGGACTTTAGAAAAAGAAGGAAAAAGGAAAAAGCCAGTCTGCCATGGTTCAAACCCTAAAGTGCTTAGGAATAGTCACGTACTCGTACTACTTTTATTCTCGCAATACTTGGCATAATCAGCACTGCGATTCGAGGTGGGGAGTAAAACTATACGGTAACGTCTTGGTAGTGAAGAATATCGATTTCTCGAATCTTTAATACACATTATACAACTAACTCTTCAAAATCTTCAGAAGTTCGACTTTAATCCACTTTTTCGGTGACCTCGGCATCTCGGCACCCCTCGCGCGGGTCATTTATATTGCATTCATCTATGCAATCTCGCTGAAAGAAAATATATGGTATGAAGAAGTGACACGAAACTTTGTGTTGGCATTTGCAACATGCTCACCCCTAACTTTAAGATCGATCGCGAGTTTCGTGGTCACGTTGAGGATGTACGCTCAATCGCCTCTCAGTCAGGAAGTTCAAGTTACTTCGCCACTGCTAGCAGAGACAAAACAATACGAATATGGAACCTAGATCATGATGAAACTTCGCTCCTAGAGCAGAAAGTTTTCAATGGGCATGACTCCTTCGTTACTTGCGTACACTGGGTTCCTGAAGGTTTTCTGGACTTTAAGGAAGAAATTCTTCTTTCGGGTAGCAGGGACCGGCGTGTTCTAGTCTGGAGTATTCCAAGGGGATTAGTTTTGAAAGAATTAAATGGACATGCGATGGATATTACTGCAGTTATTGTCCTAAAAAATGGAGACATAGTTACTGCCAGTCAAGACTCTCATATTTGTGTTTGGAGGAAGTTCAAGTTGCTCAAGGTATGTGGATTTTGATAACTTCTTACTTTTTTGCTTAAATTTTATTTGTCTTTTCTTAGACTCTTTCTGGTCACATTAGTTCGGTACTTTCTTTGGCGGCATTAACAGATTCTGAATTTCTTTCAGGTGGAGCGGATGGAACTATCCGTCACTGGTGTAGTGACCATAGTTGTTCAAATATACTTCAAGCTCACAGTGATTCAGTTCGTAGCTTATGTTATATTCCAAATCTTGGAATTTTGTCCGCATCCCATGATAATACGGCGAAGCTTTGGTCTACTCAATATAGACTTGAGCGCACTTTTCTTGGCCATACATCTCTTATATATTCCATTCATTTCTTTCATAACAGTGAAAGAAATTGTTTTGTAGTTACATCAAGCGAGGACAGAAGTTGCAAAATTTGGAACATACATGGAGAATGTATACAGACCATTGTACATCCAGGATGTGTTTGGTCAATCTTAATGAAAGGTACAAGCTTACTAACAGCTTGCTCTGATGGCGTAGTAAGGAAGTTTATCTTGAATGAATCTTTACATGGTCCACGTACAATAGAAGTTTTCACGAGGCTTGAAGAAAAAGAGAATTCTCAAATAAAAATGAATCTTGCAGTTAGGGACTCTAAAGTCCTTAGTGAACCTGGATCTTTTGAAGGACAAGTTCAAGTTTGCACCGATGAAAGTGGTAAATCAAAAGCGTACATTTGGAAAATAGCTTCTCAGCAATGGGAGTTATTGGGCAAGGTCATCACAGAATCTCCCAAAAATGTTAGAAATCTCGAAAGAACTGATTATGTCTTTGACATTGATGTCCAAGACGGCGTGCCCCCGTTGAAATTAACTTTTCGTAGCGGTCAAGACCCAGCTAGTGTTGCGGAAGAATGGCTCCAGACTAATATGTTGCCATTCTCATATAAGGAGAAAATTATCGAATTTTTACTTCAAAATGTTCAGGAAAAAGATATTTCTTTTGGGAAGAAAGAAAGTGAGATTTTGCAACCTTTACAAAAGACAGCAGCCTACATACCGACACTTTCACACGTGTACTTTGATAAGATCAATTTCGAAGGAATTTTAGCTAAGCTTACAGAATTTGGATTGAGTGAAGAAAAAAAAGGTATCTTGAAGGGATCCAGTATATGGAGTTCAGATGTGGAAAATAAAGAGAATGCACAAGTCCATGCAGTAATCACAGAGTTATTATCGATGAGGGTTGAATATTTGTTCCCAACTTTTGATCTTATTCGGAAAGCAATATTATTTCCAGAGTATGTAACTGAAATAATGAAATATGATATAGAACTTGAAGGAGCTTTTTTGCGTGCCATCAATCATCCGGCAACAACACAAAATGTACTCACTGCTATTCGGTTCGCGAATAACTGCTTTAGAACTGAGGAACTGCTTGAAAAAATAATTTTCTCGCACGTGAAGCGGATCTTTTCATGTCTTGCTTCAGTAGCTGATCAGCCAATGAAACCGGCTCTGTGTATATCAATTTGTACCTTTATTATGAACTTCTCAATCAGTATACTGCATGGAAAAATAGATAAAAAAGAGAACTGGAGCGAAATCTACATCTTATTTCTCGGGGTTATGCTGCAACTCCTTAGAAACACTTCAGCCGAGGATGACGGCAGTAAAATGAGACTAATCATAGCTCTTGGTAATTTCGTATATGATTCAAGTGTTAGAAGGAAGTTAGTGAGCTTGGAAATACAGGAATATGTTATAAAATATAAGGAACAGACGAGTGGATTGGAACTTCAAGTTGCTGCAGAAGAGACGTTGAATGAAATTTCGAAAGTGTAAATTGAGGTCTTTTGTTTCTGCTTTTTCTTTTTAAAATTTGATGATCATTGTGACGTACAGTAAAAGAACCACTTGTACTACCGGTACCAGGTATTTTATATCATACCCTTTTCAGATTTTCTAGACAACGAATTAAGATGATAGAATACCATGGCCAAGGAATCCCTCAATGAGGAAGGTGCCCATGAGAGTAAACATGGCAAACCGAGCATTCACAACTTCAGCAAACGGGACGAATCCTATGTCACCAAGAGGTGTTTTCATTTGGAAAAATTTCAAATCCGACATTGCTGGATCGACTGCATATGCACGTTTTCCCCTGAAACGATCATCAAATTTGTAACGGAATGCACCTTGCCCACACCATTTCTGGGCAATTTGATCGTTTCGTGATCCAGATTCCTGCAAATATTCATTTTGATCTATTAGAAACGAGGGCATCAAAGAAAGCAATATTACTGTGACAGCAATTACTGGCGTGACACCGTGAGTCACGTTAAATAATAGTTGTTCAGTCAATGACTTCTTCATCATTATTTCGTTTGTGAAACCTGAAAGTATACCTATCATCGCGCATCTACCATTTATTATTTCTGGTAAAACCCCATCGACGCCAAATAGGAGGAGATAGTCAACTGAAAGCAAAGTATTCAAAGGAGAAAAGAACACTCCCTCAAAAATATCTTCCACTTCCATTCCTTCTGTTCTTATAGTATCTTTTCCTGTTATTTTTACGCTAACACGATCTTTAGAGAGTGAATCAATTTCATACAGAGAATTAGTACTCTTGACTGGTTCATCTGCACTCTCTGTGCCAGTATCGAAGAGCGACTCGTCAGGGGCGGACTCGCCACTTTGAGGGACTTCACGATTCGAACCTCTCCCGGACTCTCTTTCTCGTCGACGATTGTTGGAAGCTGATATTACCAAACGACGATATCTATAAGAAGAGTGAACAACATTTATGACATTATTAGGTAAAAAGGAAGGTTTGAACTGTGCGCTCATTTGCAAACGACTCACGCAAGGCCGACTCAGCTTTCCTGTTCTTTCCTCTCCCCACTGACAGACTGCTCACTGTGCCACTTGCTGATTTGCTTGGAAGGAAAGCACTTTTTCTTTACACTTTTTGCTTCAAAAAATACCCTAAATCCTTTGTGTGTTTGCTTAAAGAAGATTAAAAGATATCATATGGTCATACAAACAACATGTTCATCAGGTAAAAAGACTTCGAGATATTTTGTTTGAACTTTGAAGCGTGGTGAATTATAAAATTGCGCACAACACCTGAGAATTTGCAATTCACACGGTCGCAGTTTTTGCGGTAGGAGGTCAAGAAAACACGGCAACCTGGACAGAGATGAAACAAATGTAAAATAAATACGACCTTTAATGTCGAATAAAAAGTTATGTGTAATACATTGCTGAATCGCATGACGGAAAGATGGCTAAGATGAGGAAAGTAGACTCATATGTTGTGCTTGGAGAATTACAGTTTTATAACTGTTTGAACTGTCCATGGTCACCTAATGTGTCGCCTGAGAAGACAAAAGAAGTTGAAGTCGTTAATGCCAGCTTACCGAGGGGAATACAATACATCTACGTGGGCGTGGAGAATATGTATGAGCTTGAAGTTACAGCTTGTGAGAATATCTTTGCAAGTTCCATGTTTCTTGGAATAATAACTCAAACTATTCTAGTTGCTACTAGAAAAAAAACGCGTGTGAATGACTTACTCCTGAGTGTTGATTCGTTATCGTTGAAAAACAAAGCAGAAAACAAATATATGATGATAGTTGCACAAAAGCAAATTAAGAGAACGGCGATTGGTTATCGAATGACTTTGCACCCTACGAAGCAATTTTTGATGCAAGTAGAGTCAAAAACTAATAATCTTGCGAATAAAGACGTACTTTCTTTGCTTCAATACTTAACCAGGGTGTCGAATACATCTGAGGCTGAAAGATTCATGCCCATCTCATTGTCCGACAGAGTTGCTCAAGAAGGGCGTGAAAAGTACACGAGAATTTTTAATCTGTTGATACAACTTGATTCACCTAGTGTATGCAGCTTATACCCTAACTTGAAGGAACTGCACCATTTTGGTACAAAATTCATTTCATATTCTTTCCATGAAATTGTTTTGGGAGTCGCGAAAGAACATCTCATAAGGCACTTGCAAAAGTTGAAGGATTCAATGCTTAACTCTTACTGCAATCTGTTATGCATAAAGGAGCTCCACTTTTTTATGGAATTTCACCAATATCTTTATAATGACAGTCTATTCAAGATGGTAAACAAATCACAGGTCAAACCTTACGTGAGTCACATAACTTCAATTTCAAAAACGAGAAGTTCTGAAATGCACGATTGTATGATGCTACTGAGAGAAGCCCCTAAATTTCTATCTCCGCTGAGCTGCAGTGATGGAAAAGGTTCTTCTTTCATGGAGTTCACAGGTTCAAGTTCGGATAATTGCGTTGCACGTGTTGAAAATTTTTTGCAAAAATCAACTCCTTTTAGAACCTCAAGCTATTTTATACCTGCAAACTTCAGTTTCTCTGAAACCTACGTTCAGAAACGGAAAGCAAATATAGACAAAAATACATTGCTAGATTCAAAACATCACATAAATGAACGGATCTCAGAGCGAGTTTGTAATATACTTAGCTGTCAGTTAATATCATTCACAAGGTGGGATATGATAGAGTCTATTGCAGATATCATAAAGGTCAACTATCATGATGTTCGTAATTCGAAAGAAAAAACAACTATCCCTCTGAGTCAGAATGAATTTATTGCAGCAGATTCTGAACCATCTTTAGTCACGTGGTCTGATATTGGAGGATTGGATGCCGCAAAGCAACTAATCCGAACCACTGTAAAATTGCCGACTATGTATGATAAGCTATTTGAAAATCAGAACAAAGGTTTGATACTATATGGCCCGCCCGGAACTGGCAAAACACTATTAGCCCGAGCAATTTCGAATGAGTGCGAGTTGAAATTCTTTATGATAAAAGGACCTGAAGTCATAGATATGTATGTGGGAGAAAGCGAACGACACTTACGACAAATCTTTCACGAAGCAAAAATATCGGCTCCTTCTATTATTTTTTTTGATGAGATAGATGCTTTGGCTACAAAGCGAGTTGAAAATGAGAACCTGAACAGTACTTCCAGAGTTGTGAGTCAATTGATACTAGAGATAGATGATGTTCTAAATTTCCAAAATATATTTATAATGGGTGCTACAAATCGTCCAGACAGAATAGATACAGCTCTTCTTCGTCCAGGGAGATTTGATAAACTCATTTACGTGGGAATTGATCCTTCAGTTGAGGGCAAGATTCAGATAATGGAGTCCCTTACTAGACGTATGAAATTAGCTCCAGGAATAAATTTTTCTTCATTTGCTGAGACTCATGCATCAAGATATTCAGGTGCAGATTTGTACTCAGTGTGCGCAGATTCATGGCTGAGAGCTTCCAAAAGACGCATTCGAAGAAAGCAATGGTCTAGCGAGACAGAAGTGGTAGTCGAAATGGAAGATTTTGTTTCTTCTTTTGCAGATTTGAAGCCCTCTCTATCACAAGAGCTGATTGAGTACTATGAAGATTTAAATAGCTCTTTCATCTGAATTTGCCCATCAAATTATACAAGCGAGCATGCTAAAAGTACTATTTTTCTTTCTCTTTCTTTGCTATTCGTGCAAGATTTCTCAGGTCCGACTCCATTTTTTCCTTCTGCTTTACTAGCAGTTCCTTCTGAATATTAGCTCGAATCTCTACAGCTTGTCGAGCTTTATGTTCTGCTAAATATAAGGCCTGATTAAATTAAATGTTATATAATATAGTAGTCCAAGCAAAAAAAAATGTATACCTCAGAAAGATTTGCAAATTTATCATTGATTTGTAATGAATTTAAATTTCTTCCATCGGCCGCTAATCGTTTGTCTAAAGGTATGGTATAGCCTTTCGGATTCTACAGTAATTGCTCTAAAATAAACAGATACAAAAAAGGGAAACATCCTACCTTCCAATTCGAAATCGAAGCTGGTATGATCCATTCTTCTGGAACACTGCTGCTCTTTTCTCGCTCAGGGCTATGATGTACGGTCTCGGGAATAGCTGTACCGGAGCTCTTAGGAACCTAAAAGAACTATAAAGGAAATGCACAAAAATAATATAGCTCTTACTTTTTTATGTCTAAACTTTGATGGCTCAAGAGGATCGATAGATACTTCTTGCATTCTTATGATTTTGGCACTTCCTTCACTACGGAATGCAGAATATTTGACATAAGAAGGTTCGTTGTTCCTCAAATCTTTCTTGCTCACAGCTAAGTTCCGTCCTGAGCCTAAGCGAAGCTCGATTCCTTTTATTGTTCTTTCTTTGGAGGCTTCAACACTTTTGTGCCCTGGTCTTGTCTAGAAAAAAACATAAGAAGCTGTTCTTTTCAAAATTAATCCAAAGCTTACATTATTTTCCAATGCTAGATCTGCGGAGATGGAGTCAGGTTCCAGAGAAAATCTTTCTTTCCTTTTCAACGGTTGTGTTGTATCTTCTCGAGGTAGTCTTTTAGAGAGACAACCCGTTCCATGAGGTTGCTGGGAAACAAAAAACTCTGGGAAAGAACCCCCACCCATGAACCTTTTTACCCCGAACCTGGAACGATCCAGAGTGCGCGAACCGTAAGGTTCAACCACCATATTATCATGCATAATGGTTAAGGTTTTTACCAACTTCCGAAGGGTCAAATTACTTTCGTTCCCTTTCTCTTTCGAAGAAAACTTTTTGCATCTGTAATTTACGCTCTACTGGTACAGAAGAAAATAAGTTCACAAAAAAAATTGAACTGCCAAAAAAAAGTATGTGTATTTAGGGATTCA
>MDTC01009401.1_pt1 | contig 12033 bp, 14 predicted proteins | sample 811181 | NCBI WGS metagenome assembly MDTC01 (sample SAMN05326644, study PRJNA326480) | marine metagenome | isolation source: seawater | place: Pacific Ocean: North | collected 2011
AAATTTGAAGATTACTTTGCAAGGATGATAACATTGCCTTTATGGAATGCTAGTAGCCCTACGGGCTCATATGAAGTAACTAGTCACATTGGTAGTGATTTAAGTAATTGTGATACTGCATTTGATTTTAGCGATTTAGGTACTACTGAAGTTCAAGGAAAATTATATGTGCATGTTACTTCTCATAGTGGTGGTGGTTATAATTTCCAAGTACAATATGATAATTCAACAGAAGGTAGTGGCCAAGTGTTTATTGATACTACTAGTGCAACTGTAACTAGTCTAGATGGTACATTTATATATGAAACTGATATTTTTAGTGATACTATAACAGGGATTACTAAACTTAAACTACATGGTTGGAATACTAATGTTGGAGCTACAACAGAATTTAACAAAGCATGGTTTTGGATTAGACCTAACGTTTAATTATGAAAAATAATAGAGGAAATAGTCTTGCGGAATTTACTGTTACCATGGCTATCATGGCTACTTTGGCTACTACCGCAGCTCCTGCTTTTAGCCGTATCGGTGAGGGAGCTAAAGCAAAACAGACGAAAGCTAACTTGGAAAAAATAACCAAAGCTTCTCAGATGTGGTATAACCAACAAGTAGAGCAGTATGGTATGGGTAAATTCCCAAGCCAAGCACATAGAACAAGTGATGTTGGTGTGCTTGTTGATGATAATAATAATAGGAGAATAGAATCAGAAGAACTACTTGATGCAGAATTTGTTCCAGTTTTTAGTGACACGAGTTTCCTACATCTTTTTGATAACGATACCATTAAGAGTCCTTACCAAAGTGGCTTATATGCCTACGCAATTATTGGTGGCTCTGGTACTGGCAATAGTATCGTTAGTCCAATATTTATTGTAGTTGATATCGAGAACCCAGAAGATTTTTACAAGTATTACAAACCGTAATAATGAGTAATGACAAACCTAAGACGGCAAGATCTTATAGGGCAACTGTCGTTGGTGACAATACTGTTGTTAGTATTAATCTTAAATGGGCTGGCCAGGTACTTGTACTTGTGGCTGGACTTGTGTATTCGTACTTACAAGTTGAAAATAGAATTAGAGAACTTGAGCGAAGAGTTGAACTTGCTGATACCAATATTGAAGAACTTGTCAATAAGCACATAGTGGAGGAAAATCAAAAAATAACAGAAATGCAAGAGCAGTTAGAATGGTATCAAACAGAATTAAATTTAAACCCTTTAAGTTGGGGAAAGAAAAAAAGAAAGAAAAAATAAAAGATTGGTGGCTAGAAGACATCAATATAGAATTAGATGATTTTGAAACAAATTACTTTATTAATAGAGAGACTAGGAGGGTGCGGTAATGCCTATGCCATTTCATTGTATAGAGTGCGATAAACCAATAAGTCAAGCTTTACATGGAGTTTGTGATGAATGTGAATACCAAGAGGAGGAATAATGGACTTCATGGCAGTTTACAGCGAAGCGGGTATGATAGGTGTCGTAGGGGCTTTGCTAGTGTATATGGTTTACTCTATGAACTCAAGAGGGTCGGCCCAGGAAGAAAGTTTGCAAGACCTAAAGACAGAAAATAGAGGCCAAAGTGAAACACTTGAAAATATTGAAGGTATGGTTATTAAACTTATTAACCGTTGGAATCAGAGTGACGACAAGCTTGACAGAAAGTTTGATTCACTTACGAAGGAAATTAATGATTTGGACAATCAAGTATCGGAGATAAAAGGAAGTTTATCTAGGGTAAACGGTAAACATTAGGAGCTTATATGGCGGCTAAAAAAGATTCAAGATTAAAAAGAGCAGGAGTATCTGGATATAACAAACCTAAGCGTACTCCTAATCATCCTACTAAATCTCACATAGTTGTGGCAAAAGAGGGTAATAAAATTAAAACAATTAGGTTTGGTCAGAAAGGTGCTAAGACGGCAGGCAAACCAAAGAAAGGTGAGTCCAGAAGAATGAAGATGAAAAGAAAATCTTTCAAGGCTAGACATGCTAAGAATATTGCAAAAGGTAAAATGTCAGCTGCATATTGGGCAGATAAGGTTAAGTGGTAATGGCTAGCGCTAAGAAAACAAAACCTAAACTATGGAAAAGAATTGTTGCTAGTGTTAAAGCTGGTAGTAAAGGTGGTAGGGCTGGTCAATGGAGTGCAAGAAAAGCTCAGATAGCAACTGCTAGATATAAAAAAGCAGGCGGTGGATACAAGGGAGCTAAGTCTTCTAAAAACTCATTATCAAAATGGTCAAAGCAAAAATGGGATTATGTATCTAAAGGAGATAAGAAAAAACCTAGAGCTAAAAGAGGTAGGTATCTTCCAGAAGCTGTAAGAAAAACATTAAGTAAAAGTCAAAAAGCTAGTACAAATGCTAAGAAAAGAGCAGCTAGTAAACGTGGAAAGCAAAGAGCTAAATATAGCAAGTCTATTGCTAAGAAAGTAAGGAGAGCTTAATAGTGGATAGCGTAAAAGTATCAACAGCTAGCTTATTTAACTATGGCTTATCTCTTTCAGAGGTAAGTTTATTTCTTCAATGCATAGTCGCAATAATGACAATAATTTATTTAGGATATAAAATAACAAATATAAGGAAATCAAAATGAGTAAAGCAATATTAGCAGGCATTATAGATAAAGCTAAAGACCAAATTGTAGAAAAGTATGCAGACGATATGGTAGGTCATATACAATCTGATGAGTTTAAAGAAAAGCTTGCGTCTAAAATAAATAAGAAAATTGACATACCTTTTGTATCAGAAGAAAAAGAGCAAATCTTTTTTGAAAAGTGTGTTGATTTAGTTACTGATGTTATTGAAGGATTGGTGAAGAAGTAATGTACCGATTCGGTAAAAAATCAAAAGCAAGACTAAAAGGAGTTGACCCAAAGCTTGTTAATGTTTTAAATGAACTTATCAAGATAATGGATGTTACTATCATAGAAGGATTAAGATCTGCAGAAAGGCAACAAGAATTACTAGAAAAAGGTGCTACTAAAGTAAAGTATAGTAAGCACATGGAAGGTAAAGCAGTTGACTTAGCTCCTTATCCTATTGATTGGGAAGATAGAGATAGGTTTCATTATATGGGTGGAATGATTAGAGGTATTGCAAAACAATTAAATGTTAATGTTCGTTGGGGCGGAGACTGGGATGGTGATGGTGAAACAAAAGACAATGGTTTCGACGACTTAGTTCATGTAGAAATAAGAGGATAAATGGCTGCTAAACAGTATTACAATATAACTGCTTTTCCTTTAGGGATAAATACAGTAGACTCTGATAGAGATATAAGACCTAACGGATTTATTTATTTGAAAAACTTTTCTTTAAATAATTCTGGTATGCTTAAAAGTGCTGGTAGGTTTAGAACTCATTCAACTGGTAATAGTGGAGGAGGATATGTTCCAGAGAATAAGTGGATAAATGAGATAGGCTCTGGAGGAACTCCAACATCACAACCATCTCTAGATGGAGGTGGTGGTTTTAATCTGCATTATATAGAATCTGACCATGGTGAAACTTATGCTAATGTTGTAACACACCAGACATCAGATGGAACAGATGCTGATGGTGAAATTATATTTACCAACCCAAGTACGAAAGAGCAATCTGGATTTGGAGTACAAAGTCTCCCACCAAGAAACACATCTACACATGCATTATAATGAGTTTACCTAAAAGACAACATATGACATTGATAGGTGGTGAAGATAACACAACCTATACTGCAAATAAAATAAACGTAGGAGAAACTATAAAGATTAGTGGCTCTGAGTCTAATGACGGTATATATACAATAGTAGATATTGTTTTAGGCTCTCAAAGTGTTCTTGGTGCTGGTAAAGATGTACACTATGTTTTAAAAGGTAGGGGTCTTACTGATGAAGATAATAGCGATGTAGAAGTTACTATATCTGCTCAACAAAATGTTGGAGATAAGTTAGTAGTATTAGGTAGTACAGATGAAAGTGCTTTTAATCAACTCCAGCAAATTGATTCAAATTTTGAAGGAGCTAATAGTTTATCAGATACAAATTGGGTGGCTGCCCCTGCTCCTAATCAACTAACTCTTGCTGTTGTTCAAGGTGGTACAGACCCTCAAGGTTTTTTAACTTCTGGTTCTCCTTGGTTGTATTGTATTGGAACAACTGGAGCTTTTGATAGAGAATATGCAACTCTTGATGGTGCACATTGGGAATCTAATTTAGGACTAAGTAATGAGTCTATGATTGAAGGTAGGGTGTATACCTTTCAATTTGACTTATCTTATAGTGCAGATGGAGGTACTGGAGGTTTTTCAGTAGGACTTTGTGATAACTCATTTAATCTATCAGATGGTAAGGGCTTTACAGTTGCTGGTATTCCTTATGAAGGTTTTGGTAGATTTTCTTTTGATTTTACATATGATGCTAGTATTCATCAAAAAATTATTGTTAATGTTGCAATTAACAGTACCAATGTTGAACTTAGAGTTGATAATATATCTATAATACCAGTAGATAAAATTGCTGGAGGTATAGATATATGGTCTTATTCTAATTCTACATCAAATTCATCTGGAGTTGGTTGGAACAGAGGCGTTATTAGGCCTACGTTATCTGGCTCTAATAATAAATATATATATCACTTTGCAGACGAAGCCTTAAGGGTTATGAATACTAATGATAGTAATCCGTCTTATGTAAAGTGGTTTGGATATATACAAAGAAATCAATTTGCGCTATCACAAGGATTAGCATTTAATGAATGGCAACAACATCCTAATACATTATTACCTCCAGTTAGTGATGGGCAAGGTTTGTCTTTTTCCTATCTGACAAGTAGTCATACTGTTGATACATTAGATAACTATCATAGGAATCATACTAACATAACTAGAGGTGTTACATATAGGCTTGCTAATTCTGTTAGCACTTTGAGAATAAATCACCCTAGTTTAAGTACAATATCAGAATCTCAAGAGTTTATGTCTTTTAGAGACAGCGGAGGAACAGCTGTAAATGACCAATTAATATCTGGTGAGGTTATAAGTGCTACAAGCAATGGACTTACTGTTAGGCCAAGTGAGTTATTATTAGTGCAGAGAGAAGCTCATAATTTTGGAGCGATAAGAATTGATAGAGGTTATGGAGGTACTACTCCTAGAACATATTCTGATGGAGATAATCCAATCTTAGTAAGAGGAGCTGGATTTAACATAGCAGTAACTGAAGATACAACTCAAGCTGGATTATGGATACCAAGTAGTTGGGAATTTTATCAGACTTTTATATATGATGAGAAACAAGAATCTCTGCCAGTACAAATTAGTGATGGAGCAGCTTCATTAGGAGCTGGGACATTAGATGATACTACTGGTAATTATAAATTTAAAGTAACTATATATGCTGATATTGCTTACAATGGAAGGATATCTGGTGGTAGAATATATATAAGAGAAAAAAATTCAAGAGAACCTTTAACTCTTTTTGCTGATATAGACATAGTAAACGGAGTAAGGTTATCTCTAATAGATAATTATAGTCCATGGCAGTTTAACGATACAAATAGAGATGGGTTTTATGTTACTGATTTATTTTCAGAAGGGCCAAACATTGATACATATACATCATTAAATGGTTTTAGTTCTGAAGAAGATTTTATAGCTATAGGAAAACAAGGAGAAGGGTATAAGACATCTATTGTTACTAATAGAAGAACTTATATAGCTAACTTAAAGTTAAGAAATAAGAACAACGAAATAAAAAAGTATGGCGACAGAATAATGTATTCAGAATTAAATAAGTTTGATACATTCTTAGGGTCTAATTATATAGACGTATCTGTTGGAGACTTTGGAGAATATATAGCTTTGCATTCTTATGCAGATAGATTGTTAGCTTTTAAACATAATACAATACATGTTATTAATGTAGGCAACCCAAATCCAGCTTCTTGGTTCTTAGAAGAGAGCTTAGATAATATAGGTATAACACATATATTTAATGTGTGTACTAGTAAGTTTGGTATTGTTTGGGTAAATGAGACTGGATGTTATATATATGATGGCAAGAGAATTGCTAACTTAATAGATAATAAAATAAATACATACAAGCCAAAGTATGGAAAATCTTGGAATGATTTTGTGCTAGGTTCTTCTGGCGTAAAAGATGTAATGGTAGGATTTGATTCTTTTTCTAATTCTCTTATAGTGCTTAGGTCTCCTAACGATTCATCAGATGAATCTAATTTAAGTTTTGTATATGATTTTAATAATGCAACTTGGTCTTTTTCAGATGGTATAATAGAGAGAGATGGTCAATATCTTAGTAATTTTATTTACGATTATAATAATAATTTAGTACTTGCTAGAGAGGGTAGTTCTGTTGTAAATTTTAGTAAGTATTTACCAGTAAGTTCTGAACAGAGTGGGCACGAATTTGTAACTGCTGATATAGATTACGGAGAGCCTGGACTTACAAAGAAAGTTTTCTCTATAAGAATGACTTATAAAAATACAGTTGCAGATTTTGGAAACGTTTTATCGTATTCTATAGATGGTAAAGGAAACTTTGAAACAATACAAGAATCTCCATTACCAACTTCATTTGAAGTAGCTACTGGAGCAGATGGTTATACGGGAGTACAGCTAGCTGAAGACTTGTTAATATCTTATGACACCTCAGATGGAGCTCAAGTAGATGTTAGTGATGCATCCAGACTCAAAGTAGGAGATATATTAAAAATAGGAAACCCAACTTGGGAGCAAAATAATATTAATTGGGAAGCGCAAACTCAAACTTGGGAAAATATAGACGATACAAATAATCCAGAGAATTTATTAATAACTAGGATAGAAGGTAATACAATATATATTAGTAGGCAATATCATGATACGGCTCAAGACGTAGACCCAGGTGGAACATATTCTCATTTAACTGGAGAAGTTTTATATGTATTAAGATGGAAAACTAAAACATATAGTTTAACCCAAAGTAAGAGACCTATAAAATGTCAAAGCATACAGTTCAAACTCAACAGTACAGTTGATACTGCTTTATACATAGATGACATTACTATAGAGTGGAGACCTATAAGTGGAGGAGCAGTTTCTAATGGATAGAGATGTTAGAAAGCTTTTAAACTCTAAGCAAGATTTATTATTTACAAGTAATAAAGCTTCTGTAGGTAAGATGATTGATGGACAGATATCTATATCTAGAGCTATGTCTAAGTACCTAGCTTTAGTATTAAAGAGTGGAGGTAAATTATGGAAGACTTACTTAAGTTCAGATGGAGATTTTCAAGTAGATAGAAATCTATATGCAAGTGGAAATATTTTTATTAATGGTACTGTTTTCGGTAATCAAATATATTATTATCCACATAACTTTAATTTTGCAACTAATACAAAAGCTTATTTAGAGTTTAATCAAAGTGGTGTAACTGGTACTTTTAACCCTTTCAATAGTATGATAGCTCCATACAACGGTAGGCTAGTAAAAGTTTTAGTAAGATCTGAGAGCGTTGCAGGCTCTACTGTAGTAGGTATTCATAAAGCTACCAATGGTACAACAGACCCAGACTCAACTGCATTTGAAACATCTACTGTTAACATGTCTTCTATAGACACAACTTATGAATTTATTTTTACAGCTAATGCTTTTTTTAATAAAGGAGATTTATTAGCATTATCAATAGACCCATCTAACGCACCTCAAAATACTTCTATAGTTAGCGTGTGGTCTTATAATATAACTAAGGATTAAAATTATGGCACAAAATACACCTCCAAAATTATCGCCAAGAGAGGCTTTACTCTTAAGACGCCAAGAAAGGTTGGATGTTCAAAAAGCAGCTCAACCAGCAATGTATGATACTGCAACAGCAGCTCAAGATAAAGCAGACGCAAAAGCAAAAGGAAATTGGTTTGGAAGTTTTGTCCCTAGCATTACTGATTTTGTTGTTGGCGCTGCACTAAATATGTTTTTACCTGGAGCTGGGGCAGTTTATTCAAGTATGAAACCACTTAGAACAGTAGTAAAGGGATTAACATCTCCATCAACTGCAAAATATTATGGAGATAAAGCAGCTGATAAAGTAGATATTCCAGAATTTGAAGGACTGTTAAGAGATTATTTAGGCGATACAGTATCTGGTGAAAAAGCTATGAGATTTGACAGAGGATTAAGTGAATCTGTAGATGAACAAACTGCAATGCAAATAGACCAGATGATGGACGAAGTTGACCGAAACTCTAAGATGAGAGGTATGGTTCAAGTTGGTCAAGGATTATTAAATATGGTAGACTTTGACACGTTTAAATTTAAACCTTTATATGATAAAGACGTAGTAAAAGATATAAGAGCAGCTTCAGATATGGGAATATCTTATACTGATTATATGGCGCAAAAAGGAGAAAAGGCAGGCGCAATTGCTGAGACTGTTACAGATGGAATGCAAACAGAGATAAATGCTGTAGATGCTATTGAAACTGTACAAAATTTGTCACAAGAAAGTCCAGCTGCTGAAAGATTAATTGAAGATATAGAATCTAATATAACAGATATTAATAAAGTTGAACTTGGATTAGATGAAAATCAAAGTATACTAAACGAGTTAGAAGGTTATTTAGATAGTACTCAAAGTGTATTTGAAAATTTTAGAAATCCAGACTCAAATTTTCAGCCAGTCAGTAATATATTAGAAGATTTAAAACAATCTACTAATATCTTCAGAGGAACAAATTTTATAAATAATAAATACGGTGAGGCTGGATATGGACGAGGTTCTTCTAGCTTTTTTAACACTAATAATTAAAGAGAATAACTATGGCAACAGACTATAAAATACCATCTTACGAAACATCTGGTAGCATGACTATGCAAGAGTTGCTACCTAATATTGATTTTTCTAAATATAATATGAGTGAATTTAGCGATGTAATCCCAGAGTTTAGTACTGCGTTACTAGACTTTGCTCAAATACAAGGAGCAGAGGAAATCAGAGGAATTACTAGAAACGCTCAATTTAAAAGGCAGACTCAACCAAATGAAACTCAGATGGCTGGAGCTACTGGATTTATGAGTATAGGAGGAGGGCCTAGAGCTAAGATAGCAGACATAGGAGAGTCTACTGGATTATTCTCTGATATATATGAAAGCAAATTAGGGACTGGAAAAGAAACATTTAAGATTTTAGAGGGTCTAAAAGATAAAGCATTTGATACGTTTTATGACATACAAAAAGATTTAAATCCAGCAGAACCTGGTGAATATGATGACCTACCTGAGTATCAACAAAATAATATAAGATTATACGGAGATAATCCTGGCGCTAGAGACTCTGGTTTATATGGGCCTCAAGGTTCTCCAGGTTACTTTGGTCAAGGCAGAGGAGATTTAAGAAAAGGCCCAGATGGTCAGACTTATAAATGGATGGGAGACAGTTGGGTCTTACATAATATAGGCGGATATAGTGGTCAAGGAGTTGGAGATTACCCAGGTTTTGACCCTAATAATTTTGGTGGCGGTAATAATACTGGTGGTAACGATGGTCAAGGCGGTTATGCGAGAGGCCCTGGTGGCGTTTAAAAATATACCTTAAGGAATAGATATGGCAACAATAAAAACATTTGCAGGAGGAGCAATCCCAGATTGGGCATTGAGTTCAGCAAGACAAACAACTAGAGACTTAAATAGTATAGTTAGTAGTATTACAGATGCTTATTTGAGACAACAGAGACTCAAGCAACAGCAAGAGCAGTTTGATGAGCAGATGCAACTTAAAAAAGATAATCTTGAATATAATAGAAATTTAGCTATACAACAAGAAAAAGATTTAGCCGCTCAAAGAAGAGAACAGAAGAGACGGTTTGATACTGAATTTAAATTTAAGCAAGACAGAGCTGAACTTGTTGATGTTATAAGTAGTATAGAATCAGCGACTACACTTACCGATTTAAATAGTTTTGATACTAAAACTACATATCTAAATACTCTTAAAGAAAACCCAGAATATTTAGATAATGAGTTTGTTCAGAATCGTATTGATACCGAAATTCAAAAAACTAATAGAGATAAAGCAAGTTTTATTACAGTTCGTAAAAATGTAAAAGAATTTATGTTCCCAGATATGAATGACGATGAGATAGATGAGATGGGAGGAAGTATTTCAATAAATGCTATAACACAAAAATACATACAAGACCCAGATAATTTTTTTGGTACTGCTCGCTCTAAGCAATTAAATAATTCGTACTTATCGAATGCATTCCCAGGTTTTAATTTTACAAACGATAAAGACCAGAAGGCTGTAACAGATGCTTTAGCAAGTATAAATAATCAAATGTTACAACTAGATTCTAGCAGTCCAGAGTATGCAAGACTTGATGGCGTTAGGTCTGGAATGATATCAAGGCTTGAAAAGGCATACCCTTCACCAGAGCTTAATCTTCCTCCGTTAATAAATAATCCACAGATATTAAAAGACTACTCTGATAAATCTGGCTTAACTTTAGCAGAAATTAATGCTAAAATAGCAGACGGCTCTCTTACAGAAGAGGATATTCTAGGAACTAAAAGTGATACTAAAAAAAGTGATACTGTCTTAGGAGTATCAAACTTTAATCCAGAGACACAAGCTACAATTAAAAACGAATTAGTTGAAGGCGCTCAAGATTTCGTAAATTCACTTACTGGTTTCTTCACACCTACCTCAGATAATGCAGTTATAGATGGGCCTCAAGAACTTTCATTTAATGGTCTTAGAGCATTGACTGTCCCAGGTTCTGAGAAGACAGATGAGGCTGGCAATGTTTCTATAGAATTATCATTTGAAGATAGGCCTAATGAAAGAGTAGCCATGAGTGCTATACAAGACCAGCTACAACCTCCTATTGGAGAGCAACCTCAAACAGCAGGAATGGCTAGTCCAGATACTGACGGTGATGGAAAAATTTCTTTTAATGAATCATTAATGAGTACTCCAGCTGCACAATCTGTTGTTAGGCTTTTAGAAGGAGCGGAGAATTTTGATGTTACAATTCCAGGTACTAATTTAAATCTAGGTAGTGTAACTAAAACTGCTACTAATATTCTTGAAACAGTTGCTCTAGGTGCAAAAGACTTGAAAGATTATGTGGGAGATTTATGGAAAGATACAGAGACTAACGATAGAAGAAGTGCTACTGGCTTAGAGTTTACAGACATAGGAATGACTGTTAATAGAATTGGTAAAACAATAGGTAGGTTTTTTCCTCAAGCTATAGAAGATTATAACTTAGTTAGGTCTGGAGAATGGAAAGAGTTTGCCAATCAAGGTTTAACTGGTTATGAAGTATTAAGAAAGACTAGGGAAAAGGTAAGAGAAAGAGGTGGAGTTTTTTACACTCAAGATGCTGATAAGAAATTTTTAACGAAGAGGCAAATGATAGGTCAAGGTCATATACTTTCTTCTGGTGATGATTTTGATGCAGACCTCGCAAGACTACCAAATAAAATGCCTAATCCAGAGTATATTAAAAAAGAGATTATGAACGCTATAGAGCCTTTACCTAATTTAGTTACTAGTATGACATTGCCTAGTGGAAATGTTGCACCAGACCCACAGACTTATCTTGAGACTTTAGCTACTACCGCTACTGGTGGACTGATGAATGATAAGAAAAGTAGAGAAGGTGCATTACTAATAAGAGCTCAAAAAAGAAATGAGAAAAAAATAAATGAAGTAAAAAAGAAACTATTAAAAGTTCAATCTCTTGTTGATAAAGCTGAAGACTTTAGACTTCCAGAAGTTTATAAATATAATAGAGATAGTTTAGACAAACTTATACAAATGATAGACTCAACTATAGCTACTAATAAGTTATTAAGAGAGGGTAGACCTCTTGGTTTTCTTACTGGTGATGACCCATTTCCAACTTTAACAGAGGCTGAAATAGAATCATATAGAAAAGCTGGTATTGACTATAATGATGCAGTAAAAGCTGAAAGAAAAAAGAGACTAGACGAAAGTACAGTTGCTTATAATAAATCAGTTCAAGAAATGAGAGATGCA
>MDTC01052350.1_pt1 | contig 12033 bp, 5 predicted proteins | sample 811181 | NCBI WGS metagenome assembly MDTC01 (sample SAMN05326644, study PRJNA326480) | marine metagenome | isolation source: seawater | place: Pacific Ocean: North | collected 2011
GGATTTACTCTGTCTTGTTGAACCAATCCATCCAGTCCAAATACAGGAACAGTTCTGGGTTCTTTGATTATTGTTGGCTCTCCTGTTTCAGGATCTGGCTCTCCATACTCTGTTTTTCTGACATCGTCACTGGCTTCGCCAAGAGATTCTGCAACAGCCTTTGCCATTCTTTCTTTGAGCTTTACGTTTATTTCATACTTTGCCATGTCAAGATTTTTCTTTCCTTTTCTGACATCTTTCATGGCTTCTATACTTTTTATAGAAAAGTCTGCGAGAGGAATTATGAATCGGTGTGTGCCTATTGCTTCTGATAATTCTCCGTATGGTGCTGTAGAAACAAGCGAATCCATTAACTTGATATCGTCTCTAATGACTTTGTCCGTTATCTCTAAGAAATCTAATATGTCGTTTATTCTACTATCCTCGCTCTTACCATCTCTTATCTTGGAATCCCTTACTCTAATATCATAACTAAGACATAGTATACCTAGTATATCATCATAGGTATAGTTACTACCTCTATATTGGTCATAAAGGAATACCTCTAGTCTTCTCATGTCCCCTGGCATTAAGCCTGTATATCCTACACCTCGTGCATCTCTATTCAAAGAAAAGTAACGAGAATGCCAATATGCATATTCTTCTTGAGGCTGTGTCTTATTGTTGAATTCTGGCCAAGAATACTTTCCCGACTTTATGTCGTTAAGAGCTTTAGCAATAAATTCGTCATCGAGATGAAGATCTGAACCAGTTGGTTTGTCTGGATTCTTTTTTACACGATAATGACACTTGTATGTAATTGTGAAATACTTTGCGTACTTCTTGTTAAGGAACTTCACTACTTCTCTAGTTACTCTTTCACAATAATACAGGTTATCTTCGTAAGTATCGCTAGGAAGTTTTTCGTCGAGCCTTTTACCTGCTTCGTCTATTTGGTTATCTACTTCTTCAATAAACTTGTCTTCATTTATTTTCACGTAGTCTTTTTTCTTAGAGTGTTTTGGAACGACATGGAAGTAATCCATCCTATCTGCCATTACTGTGTAAAAATGCCTAATGTTCAATGGTTTGTGACTCATGTCGAAATAAACCAAGTAATCGTCAGCAGAACTAAGGGAAGGCTCGTCTCTCTTAGGATGTGTATGATAAAACATTTTTGCATTAGGTGGTGCCTTTGTTATTTTTATCTTAGGCATTACGAGAGATGCTCTTCGGTGAAATAGTTTCTTGTCATCACAGTAGCCGTAGTTTTCACCCATTTTTGATACAAAAGAAAACAACTTAGTTCTGAAAGCAGGACCGTCAAATCCTCTGTAAGGAAAAACACGAAAGTAAGTTCCTGGTTCAGCCATTTCCATTTTAGAATATTCCTGATCGAAGTCTTCTAAAGCTGTGAGTTGTTTCATTCCTGGATTTGTTAATGAAAGAGGAATTACGCTAGCACTTCCTGTGACTATCGTTTGAGACCTTGTTGGTTTGATTCTGTAATTGTGATCTTGCACAACTGTATCTACACCATCGACAACAACTAGCCCAGTTGTATAGAAAGCTTTCAGTATGTTTGGAACATCTGCTCTTCTTGTTCCTTTTGGAAGGCATATTCTGTAAGAAAGCTTGCCGTTCTTTACTTTACACTTTGCACTAGAAACCTTGACTCCCGAGACTATGTCTCCATCTTTAGGAAAAGAAAGTAGCTCCTCAATCTTCAAAGTCGATGTCTTCTGGTTCATAATATTCTTCCTCCTCTTCTTCGTCCCCTTGGTCGCTTTCAAATAGGTCTCCGAGGGTGCTTTCTAATAGCATTCCTCCCATTTCTTCGCTAAAGCTTTCGTTAATTATTCTTAATTCTTCCTCTGTTAAATCGTGTTCAGACTTTGCTTTTCGAAGTAATCTTTCTTTTTCTAGCATTGGAACTAGATGACTAGCAAATAAACCTACACTAGATAGCTCCCAACCTTGCTTAGGCTCTGGAGTTTTTTCCCAATCTGCGTAAGCCACCTCGTACTTGTCGACTAGTCTTGACCAGGATTCTGATTTTAGTGGTGGATTTTTCAATCCGATTGTTTTCTTAGCGTCGTCGAACAAATTAAATTTTCTGCCGGTGAGAGCTTTTTTCATTTTCTTATCGTCTTTTTCCATCGCATCGACGTAGTGTTTACTTACGCCTTTTCCTGGGAAAGTTTGTCGGTCGTCTGGGATTCCTTCTCCGCCAGGAACATAGTTAAACGCCTGTGAGATGATTCTAGCATCTTCTTTTGCTTGGAGTTTGTTTCTAAGATTATGAGAATCTAGTTGATCTTGGTAGCTATCTATTAACTCTAACTTGCCCTTCACTATATTGTTACCATCTGCACCATAACCAAATGGGTCATCTTTTGCTAGTTGATATCCTTCTGGTAATCCAGTCACAGTATAATGAGGCTTGTCGCTAAATTGATTTAAGGAATTTTCGTCAATGAATACTTCGTGATTGCGACCAAAGGTTCCTGGTTTTGTGTTGTTGGCAAATTCTGCTGGAACTCTTGCTGATGCTTGTGTTTTTCTAGTATCAATCAATGGAGGGCTAATTTTCCTTCCTCCAAGTTGGTATAAATCAAAGACTCCGTCGTCTGTTGTCAAAACAACAGGATCTTCGCCTTCTGGTATTGGTTCGTACTCGCCGTATATATCCATCCAGTCATTCATGTACGGGGCTACTCCGTGGAATGCTGGGTTGTTTTTTATTTGTTCTACGACGACCACATCAAAGATAAACCCAGGAACTCTTGCGTCCTTTACTACTGATTTAGGTGAATAAGCGGAAGTAATTGTGTGAAGTAAATCCGAAAGCGTTTCTTCGATATTGCTGTCATACTTCGCGCCCCTCAAGTACTTCCTCTGCTCTTTCTTTATTTCACTGTTTTCTATATCGCAAAACATCCAATAGAACTTTCCTTTTGATATTATTAGATGCCATTTAATACCATACTCTGCAGACATCTTTGTTGCATTTATGATATCTATTCCGCGTAACTTGAATGGATCACTTATTGATTTCAAAGTCATCGACGATCCTAAGAATGCGTCGTTTTCTCCCAATATTGTCCAGCCTTTGGTTTGTGTATAGTATATTCTTTTACCATTTACATAACCAATAACATCTGATTTCTTAGCAAGTCTTAGTAATTTTTTGAATGCTTTTTCTGACATCTTCCAAGGAACTTTGGTGTCTATTTCTTCCCCTAATGGTTTGTCTTGATAGAAGTACAAGTCTTCTTTCCTGGCTGGGTTTGGTAAAGCCTTGACTATTGAAAATCCGCTTTTCGGTCTGATTCCACTTATTTTAATTAGTTTATCTTGTTTATATGTCACGTGCGCTTCTTTTCTTGAATCCAGATCTTCTCTGATAGCAACTATCTTGGCGCTTTCTAATACCGTAGCGTAGCTATCTGCGAAGGATACTCTGAATATTTCTGTTTTGTTAGATTGCTCGAAGTTTCCAGGAAGATAAGTAAGCGGCAGGGAATCGAACATTCTGTTGCTAACACCATCGTAACTAACATCAACAACAACTGTTGGTTCAACTAATTCTACAACCTCAACAAACCTATCATCTCTAACAGCAAATGGAACTCTGTTAGAGTTATTTTCTCCGTATAACATTTGTTTTAATTTTATTCTATCTTCTTGTTTCAACGCTATTTCTGCTTTTGCAAGAATATGATACGTTGGTCCTTTGCTACTTGACGTCTTCATCATTGCAACGAATACGGGGCCTATCTCTGCAGATTCTTGTTGGAACAGTTTGCTTCTTTTATCCACACCTACTATTGTCATAGAGACTGTGTTTGTCGAACTGATAAAATATTTCTCTTCACCAAGAACAACCAATTTATTGCCTCTTCTTCTGTCTCTAATATTTTGGTAATATTTTTTGAGCTTGGTTCCCATCGGTTCGGTAAAAAATCGAGACGGGCCAATAAGTATTCGATTAGTAGAAACAGACGCAATCGCGTCTAACATCCCTTCAATTGGCACTTCGTCGTCTTGATACGAAGCTATCTTATGTAGTACAAACCGGAGATTTTTGAAATCTTTTGCATCTCCCGAAGATATGATTGCTCTAACAGCGTCTTCTTCTGTTTCGTGAAGCATCGAATCATAACTAACAATTTGACCGACTAGGGTTAGTTCAGCGATATTGTTTGCTCTGCAGAAATTAGCCAAGTCTCTCGTAATCCAATCTTGATGAATTACAAATCCTGTTCTTGTAATAATAGCCGCAGTAGATTCTTCTACTCTTGTTTTCTTTTTACCAACTCGATCTAATAATGTGCTTTCTGTTTTTAGTGCTGTACCACCAAATCTAATTCCGCCTTTTTCGTCGTATTTGATCACAGCGTCTACACCACGAGTCTTAGCATAAACATACGCTAACTTTTCGTCTGCTACTTTCTTAGCTATATCCTCTAGCTTAACTGGTATACAGTTATTCTGATTATCTATTAGGGATATTAGATTATCCTCTGGATATTTATTTTCTTCTACTATACAGGGAGGATTGGTTTCTAATTCGCCTCGGTTTTCATAATCCTGACCAATTTCAACTTCGTCGAAGAAAGACGCGACCAACGTAGCATACATATCGAAGTTATCCAGAACAAACTCTGGGTGAGCATGAACGGCTGGCTCAAAAGAATTAGCTCCTGCCATATCTTCTATTGGAACTGGAACTGCTGCTAGACCGGAATAGTCTTTCGCGGTCTTTTCGTTTATTGGGTAATGTAAACTAAAGAACATTCTAGTTGGCTGATATGCTTTCTTATCTGCTCTTAACTTCATCACTGCTTCGTCGAAGTGAAACATCTCTGATTCTATCGCTTCTTTTCTATCGAACTTTCCATACGGTTGAAGATATGATCTGACCCTTTCGTTTACGTATCTCATCTCTCCTAATTGTTCTCCTGGTGCTGCTCCGAACCAGACTTGGAAGTTATTTCCAGTAAACATAATAATATACGGATGACCATTTGCGTGCAATACCTCTGCAACCTGCCTTGTAACGTCCCGTAATTTTCTCTGCGTAAGCTTAGCGGGGTTGTCTATATCGATGACACCCATCTTTACATTCTTACCGGATTCAGTAGGAGTCCATAGCATACTTCTGATTCCATCGTGTCTTCCTCCTGGGAAGAAAGATTCCGTATCGTATGTTTTCTTAGACAGGAAAGTTTGTAATTCTTCTTCTGAGTTTATTGACACATATTGTTCGTCTCTTCCTAATCGTCGAAGTGGTAAGTATCCTTTTGTTGTACTCCACTGTACAAAGGCTACTGGATGATGCATTGTTTTTCTCATCATGAACGGCATGACTTTCTTGAAGTACTGATTTATTCTGCTCTTTACTTTACTTGCTCTAACTGACGCATCGTTCTGTATTGGGTGAACTTGTTTGTCGCTCTCCGACATATTCTCCCAAGTCTCAATAGACATATCAGATTCATACACGAACTCCTTAGCATAGTCTGCAACCGTTTTGGGTTTTGGATCCCAATTGAATTCGTTAGCTTCTGTTGATATGGAACCATATGCTTGTCTAACTTTTTCTGATAGTAATGGTTGTAGTTCGGCATAAGCTTCTTTGTATGTCTTTTCTGACATATCATACGGTTTCTCCCCTGTTAGTGGATCTTCTGTATTAGCACATAGTATTCTAGTAGAATAGTTATTCTGATAAGTAAATGCGTATTGCCTAGATAGGAACTTTTCTAAGAAAAAATCTATGTCGTCTTGACTAGGCATTTCCTTGTCAACAGTAACAAGCTCGGTGTATTTGGTGAACTCTCTAAGAAGTAACGGGTTGAGTGTCATCATGGTCTCCCCCAATCAACATATTCGTCAAGAGGACCCTGACCTTTGAATTTTAGAAGATACTCGATTCTCTTATCGTAAGGAGAATCTAAGTATCTGTCGTTAACTTTTTCAACTGTGTAATATAGTGTGTTATTTGTATCTCTGATTACTTTTTCAAAACGCATATTGTGTGTTGAACGCCAATCTTCGGGCTTGATTCCTTGTATATTGTATCTCTTGCACAATATCTTCATTCCGTTCATTACGTTGAGAAAATCTTGTTTAGTCTTTGCATATATTGTAAACATCTTACCGTATTGAGGACTATTGATGTCAGAGTCCTGACGGTAAGTTGGGCCACCCATCTTATGATGTATTTTATTCGCTATTAAAAATGCAGCAACTAAATCGGCGTCGTCGCTATAGCCTTGGTCATAGTCGTTTGGATCAATTGAGATATGCATCTTGTATTGGGCCTTTTCTCCTGTGGTAATTCCAACAGAATACTGCCCTTCGTTTTTCGTTTCTGTAGTCCTATACCAACGCTGCCCTGACTCTACACCGGCGGGAGAAATTGTGACATCGTGTTTGTAAGTGGGGTTAGTGAAAACGATTGGCTGTATTTCCCCCAACTCTGGTATAATTAATTCGTCTGGTTCTTCCCTAGTTATTCTTCTCGGTTCAAACTCTGAGTAAGACGGGTGTGTCTCTGGTAAAATTGGTTTGATTTCGCCACCCGCAAGGTGATCCTGAATGTCTCTTCGCATTTGGTCGTCGATTTCCTCTGCGGTATACATTTCTCTATCTTCAAGAGGAACTTGTAATACGTTTCTCATTATTGCAATAGTAATTTGGTACGGCCTCATTATGTAATTTGTTGTCACTAAATTTGCTCTGTCTGCATCTTTTTCTAATCTTTCTAGGAAAGCATTTTTCAGTGTGTCTGGGTCTTTTGTATATTTAATCATTGCATTTTCAAACATTGTAACCAATGTTGTTGGTACTCTCCAATTATTGATGTATTTGCTTTTTAGTGCGTCAACATACTCTATTAATCGCTCTGTGTAATATTTCCTGTCTGGTGCCATGCCCAGATACATTGGGTCTGTTCTTAATTTGTTAACCGTGTCCGTTCCTAGCCATGCGTCAGGAAATGGAGACCGCATTATATTAGATCGGTTTAGATCTTGTTCTATTCTATTGAATAATGAATCCATAAATTCATGCGGTTTTACCCCTTCTATATCGAATATTCCTTTGATTCTATCTCTTGCAGATGTCCAAATTAGTTTTGCTAAATCTCCTTCGTTTGGGGCTTTTGTTGCTTTTGTACTCAGTATGCTGACTTCCATCGATGCTCCTGTAGGAGGGGCTAAATCTGGGTGAGGTCTGTTACCAGCATTATCTGGTATTTCGCTCGCTCCTTCTATATCTGAGGGAATGAATTCTGGTCTTGTATGGAACTTAAAATCGTTGCCTGTGGGTTTGTATGTCAACCCAGGATAATCTCCTCCACCTCGACCACTTGCCCCAAGTGGTTGATCAACAATAAATGCTTGGGGTTGTTCGTTCATTGCTTGTAAGAGTAGTCTCCCTTGTTCATCTCTATCGCCCCTGTTCCTTGCATTTTTGGCGTCTTTTAACAAACGGAATATATCTGGACGCTCAGACTTTCCTCCTGAAGATGTTGTAATTACTTCTTTTGGAACATTGAACGCTCTGGCGATTACTGTTTTGTTGTAAACATCGTTGTATTCAGCTATTACCATTTTGAAAAGTGGAACGTCAACTTCGTAGAAAACTGTCTCTAATGGTGCCGATGCGAATTGTTGTATTCTTTGAGGTGTTTGACCTATGTCTCGATACTGAGCTTGATTCAATAAATCTTGATCTTGTTTCTTTTTTACTAAGACTTTCGAACCTTCTGCTAGCGCAGATGTAAGCCATTTTATTTCCGCAACTAGCATATTACTTGAGTGGAAACTGTCTAATAATTGTGTGTCAAAAGATTTCTTTCGGATTCCTGAAAGTATAGAAAGAGTATAATATGTCCTCCACTTTACCATCTCGTCGAGTAGACCAAAGTTAGCTGTTTTAGCGTCTTTCTTTGGTTCTATCCCTTCTATTCTAGTTGCAGAGAAATGCGCAATATTAGGAAAGGTCTGGTATATGGTTCGTGCATTTATTTTCCGTTTCTTATCTTTTCCTTTTTTCTCGTCTTGTTTGGTAACAGAGTAAACATTTACTCCTTTCGATAAAAATCGCATTTTGTTTTCTGCCTTGACTCTGTCTATAGATGCGTCCATTTGGCCAAACCCTGCCCAGTCTGATAGATGAATTACGGCTTGAATAGCAGCAAATGTGTCTAAGATTATTCTTTGATAAACAATCATTGCAGGTGGTAGTGTTTTCTTGCCTCCGCCTCCACTTCCGCTTCTTCTCCTCTGCCTTCTATTATTGTTATTTCCTGTATCTCCGCCTGTGTATTGCACGTCACCGTCGCCATCTAAGTTTAGTTCTGCTACTGCCCTGAGATCGTTGTCTTTGAAGAAATATCTTTCGGCAAGATTGTTAGGATTTCGGATATCTATCTCTGTACCCGTAGGAACATGGACGATGATATATCCTCCTTGTTCTGGATTAAATGTGTTTATTTCAAAGGTATCGTATTGGTACTGAAAAGCGTCAGTGGCGACAGTTAGTTGATCGGCGATTAGTTGTAGCTTGTTGTTGGTTTCATTGAATGTTAGTTGTACTGGGTTTCCGACATCGAACTTCTGTGTTGCTGAGCCAAAAATAGTATTGACGAATTTAGAAACAGCCTCTCCATTATCGTAGTCTTGACTAAGCGTATATATCTCCCGTATGGCATTATTTACTGCGTCTGAATTTAGATTTACTGTTCGTCCTCCTAATTCGATATACTCGGGGTTGTTTCTCATTTGCGATAATATTATTACAAATAAATCTGATATGTTTTCATTGAGTTCGTCTGCTGGTCGTGCCCCAGCTGCAGGTCGTAACCCAGCTAAGCTAATTACTTCGGTGTTGTCAGTAATTTTGATATATTCTGGTATCGAAACATAATTCCTCTCATAAAAAGCAACCATCTCTAGCATTTCGTTTATCATTGCTTCTTTAATTAATTGAGAAGCATTTCCAAAAGAATGCAGTTTAACAATTTGTGTTCCTATACTTGGAAGATTAAACTTCGTTCCTGTTCCCTCTCTACTTAATTCCTGTGTTAACCAAGGAACATCACCAAATTCGAATACCAATTGTCCGTCATTTCCAACATCGTTGTAAATTCCATTTACCCTATCAAAACGCTGGACTGTAAGATAGTCTCTCAAGAAATACTGGTCAGAAAGTACTGACAACGTAGGAGATGTAAAAACTTGAGAACTCTGCAAATCAGGAGATACATATCTATATGCTGTTCTCTCATTATCTATTACCAATCTATAGTCCCCATATATATGATAGTATAATAGGTTATGAGAAGTTAGAGTGTTTTTATTAAAAGAGTTAGTAAATAGTTCGTAGTGTTGCAAAGAATGTTCTGTGATGTTATTTTTGTATCTAGTAACAACAGTCTCGACTGACTCTGCATTTGGGCTTTTTCCGAGAAACCCTTCTGCATAAGCATACTTACCATAGTCGGTAAAGAACTGCTGGGTGGTGTCTGTTTGTGGCATTTAGATACTACCTACGGATAATACCATAGGGGTTGTTATATGCACCAATGTTAGCGTGTTTCTTTAGGGTTCTTCTTGACCACGAGTTAGAGTTTCCTGCTTGATCTGCTATTAACATCAATGCGGCGATAGATCCGACTATCCTCCATGTCTCTCGATTTATTGCGGTCTGCTTGGCTAGCTCTTTATAGACGGGGTTTCCGTCATCAAAAGGATTCCAAACTTCTGTCATCATATCACCTAAAAGAAAGACGCTGGTAATTTTGCTTGGACAGTTACTTGCTTAACTTTTTCTAATGCGTCGTAATTGCTTTCCAATAAAGTCAATCCAACTAACAGCAGAGAAAGATTTTGTAAGTTCCCCCAGGTCGCCTCCTTGTTCTTCCCAAAGGATGCAAGGCTTTTACTCTTGCCATATCCAAAAACACCTTCTTTGCCGATTTCGTTTGCAATATTCTTTGATGCGGTGAGTAACAAAAGTCCTGCAGAAGCAGCACCGATGTATGTCCAAGTACGGTCAGAAAGACCTAGTTTGTAATGATTAGTCATAAATCCAAGCAACTCCTTGATCGTCTGTTCTTATCTTCCAAGTGCCACCTTTTATGATCAGCATTGGTTTTCCTTTCTCAGGCATTGTAGCGTATAATTCAGGGAAGTTTCCATCTTGTGTTTCTTCATTGAATGTGTGAATATATTTCTGGCTTTCTTGACCTGTTTCCTTGCCAGACATATAACCGATTTGCCAGCATCCACCTTCTCCGACTTTGTACCAAACGTCTCCTATGTCTATTTTTTCAACTTTAACTTTCTCTGGAGCTTGACCGTTCATGTGTTTGTAGAGCTTTTTTCCTTTCTCTACTTTCTTCGGATGTGCTGGGTTTGTTTTGACTTCTCTTGGGTTCTTCCTATAACCACCAGCAAATGCTGCCTTGGCTTGTTCGTATGCTTTCTTACGTGCTGCCTCTCTGGATTTTTCGTTGCCTGCTTTGTAGTGGTATTTCTTTCCCTTACCCCATTTGTAAAAAGGTCCTTTCGAATCCTTTCCTCTCTTGACAGGATTTTCCCTGATGTTTTCACCAAATTCTTCTAGATTCGCCGCCACTGATTCTGGTGTAATTACTCTTTCGCGATTCCCTCCGAGTTTTGTTCTTTCGCGTTTCCCTCCGAGTTTTGTTCTTTCACGATTCCCTCCGAGCTTTTTTACTACTGAATAATCTCCTCTTGAAGTTCCGCATGTAGGGCAGCCTCTACTGCCATATCCGGTATACATTGGGTCGCTTGGTTCCAATGGTATTTTCTCATTTAGTTTGAACGGCCCGTGTCCATTCTCGCATCTAAATCTGAGCTTATCGAGCATCTCTTGTGTTACAATATGATTAGGGTTTGTTAATCCGTAGTCGTCTAGTGTTGGCTCTTCTTCCTCTTCTAAATGTGCTGATTCTCCTACGGTGGAATCTCTGTTATTCTGATCGCCGTCGGGTTCGCGCATCGTATCGTATGCAACATCGACATTGTCTGTTCCTGTTACGAACTGTCCGTCTCTGAAGTCGTGTGCTTCCGGTTTTATTATGTGTCCACCGTTTCTTCTAACTTTTGGATTAACTTTGATATGATCTGAAACAGACGAATACAATCCAGGTACGTCATACTTTGATATCTCACTAAGTGCATCAAGATCGTCGTCGAATACCATACGTACATCGAACTCTCCTCTGAGTTTCCTGACCTCGTCGCCTTTGTATGCAGCTGCTTTCCTATTCCCTGCGGGTCTTGTGATTAGCATTACTCTCTCTGCATTATCTCTAAATAACGGAAATCCATTACTCTCTAGTTGTCCTAATATCTCTGTATAGTATTCCTTAGGTCTAGCTGTTAGATATATTATAATATATCCATCATTAGTTAGGCTACTAATTAGTTCTTTAGAACCAGGGATAACAGTATCTTTTGCAAGATTCTTCTTTGAGTACAAAAATTTATTTCTTTTCTTCCAAGCTGCTCCCATGCTTTGTCTTCCTTTCTGTACAGGCTTTCCATTGTTGTCGATAAGACCCGCACGTCGTGCATCTTTGAATCTTTGAAAGTTATCGAAAATTGTGCCGTCTAAATCAAACACAGCTGCTTTGGGTCTTTGCATTGCGACCTTTGCATACAACGGATTCGTCCTAACCATTGATGGAAGTGTTGTACCACAACTCTTGCACTTGACTCTGTGAGAATCGGATTTAGTCCCACAATCAGGACAATAGACTGTGCTAACCACGTTAACCGCAGTAGGTGGTTGCTTATACGGGTAGTGGTTAGCTACTATTCATAGCGGACTTAATTTCCTTGTTGATATCTTTGGCTAGTTGAAGTGTAGGTGCTGCACTTCCAAGGAACTGACCTCGACCCGAATAGCTTCTGCCGCCAGCAAACTTTTCTTCATATCCGTCAAATACAAAGGCTTTTTTACTGATATGATTTAATGTGTTTCTTATTGTTTTGTTTTGTTGGTCTGTAA
>MDTC01067894.1_pt1 | contig 12031 bp, 10 predicted proteins | sample 811181 | NCBI WGS metagenome assembly MDTC01 (sample SAMN05326644, study PRJNA326480) | marine metagenome | isolation source: seawater | place: Pacific Ocean: North | collected 2011
GATGTCTGGTGAACCATTGAATGCCATGATTGCAGCAATTGCGATACCAACAAAGGTCGTACCCAAGCGATCTGCTCGACTAAAGCCGCCGTAGTTACGACCCAAGCCCACGGATTGGGCTTGCGTCCCCATGTAGGAACCGAGTAAAGTCAGGGTTGCCGCCGCCCATCCCAACCAATGTACATCAATCCAAGCGGTATTGATTCCAATGGCGATGAGCAAGCTCAGGTCAACCAATCGATCAATGGTGTGATCCAACCAATCTCCATATTTTGAGACCTTGTCGTAAGCCCTTGCAACCGCCCCATCAAGTGCATCCAATTCGGCAGCAATCAGCAGAAGCGCAAATGCACCCAGTAGTTTCCATGCACCTTCACTGTCCCTCGATGCGGTGGCCAAAAGATAACAACAGCCTGCCGCAAATAGAACGCTAATCCAAGTCAATGTTGCAGGATCTACGTTTGACATTCTGTCCACGATTGGTTTCAGCATTTTTGTGTGAATTCCTCTTGCCTTTTCAAATGCCATTCAATCCTCTCCATGAATTTCGTGAATCCAATCAATGGGTTCGCTCGGTCTTTGTGGTTTGAAACCATCTGTAATCCAAGCCTCAGCAGATGCAATCATTGACTCCAATCCGTCCGTCGAATCCAATTCTAAAAACGGTAAATCTAGACATTCAGCTACGATACTCCCAATCAATTCACACTCTACGTTTTCATTGACTTTTTGCGCTGAATATCCTCTTGATTCTAAGCGCCCTTGAAGAATAGAGGGCTTGCATCGTATGACGATAGTAGCATCCACAGGAAGTAAATGAGAAAGATGCCCATCGATGAGCCAAGCATCACCTTCTGGCCAATTGATTTCTTGACTCAATGTATCAACGTCGATTGGAGCCACTCCATCCTCATCAACATCATCGATGCAACCATGTTGTATTGCAAGTTCTTGCACACTGATTTTGGGCCACTTGAAACGCTCACAAAAGGTGGTTTTCCCCACTCCTGGAGTGCCCGTGACCGCGATTCTTATGCCGGTCATTTCATCACATCATCAATTCATTTTTTGGGCCAAAGTTAGACAGCCTGACCCCATTAATCCGAGAAAAATAGTGACGGGCCAAGCAAAAGTAACCTTGACACTGTATTGTACATCAACCGTGGTTCCTGCACCAAATCCAGCGCCCCCATCAACGGGGTAATAGACATCTCCAGAGATGTCGTAAGTGAATGATTGCGTATCCTTGGAGTTTGGACCCCCTGCAGCGTAATTGACAGAACTCTCACCTCCACAGTTCGATGAGACTCCATTGCTTGGTGCACATCGTTCAAATTCCTCTTGAGTGATGAGTCCAACCCATACATCTTCGTTCCACTCAAGTGTCAATTCTGCATCGATCAGAGCTGAGGGGATTGCACTTTCAGTCAACGGTTCCTCAGCAAATCCGACTTGATTGACGGGAGGAACTGGAATTCCAGTCATTTCGTCTTCATAGGTGTAGCCTACCAATCCACCAAGCATGAGGATGCCACAAATTACGCTTACGATAACAAGTATTGGTTTCATTTTATCACTCACGGATGTAGATAGAATGCAGCGCCCATAATCACGTATGTTCCGAGCAACATGGCTCCTTCAAGCCAGTTGCTCTTGCCATCTGAAGCAATGGTATTGGCAATCAATACAGACAGGAATACAGCAATGGTTTCGAAGATTCCGAAGTTGAAGCCCAAGTCAACACCCACAATCCACGCTAGAAGAATCATCGCTGGTGCAACAAAGACAGCAATTTGTGTCGATGAACCGACAGCGATGGCAAAGGACAAGTCCATTTTATCTCGCTTGGCTACAGTGACCGCTGTGAAATGTTCAGCTGCGTTGCCAAAGAATGGCAACAAAATCACACCAATAAAGAGGGGTTTGAGATTGAGTTCTGTTGCGGCTTCACTGATTGAGTGAACCAAGATTTCAGCCATCAAACCCAGAACAATCGTTGCTAGAATCAGCAGAACAATGGCCTCACGATATGACATCAAAGGATCATCGTGGTGATGTTTCCCATCCGTTGCAAAGAGTTCCTGGTGTGTTCGAAGTTGGAACAGCAGGAATAGGGCATAAAGGACAATGAGAATTATCGCTGCGAAATGTGACAAATTGAGAATTGCTTGCTCTGAAATGTTTCCTCCAACTGCATAGATGTATGCGGTTGGCATGGTCAGGGTCACGACTGCGAGCAATAGCAAGCTGCTGTTTGCACCCACTGCAGTTGGAGAGAATGACTGTTCCTTGTGGTGGATACCACCCCAGACGAATGCCAAGCCGAGTACGAGCAACAAATTTCCTAGGATTGAACCCACAAGTGATGCTCTGACAATATTGATCATGTCTTCACTCGCACTGATTTCCCCATCTCCAGCAAGTTCTGCTGCAGCAAAGATTGCTGCACCAGCGATAATCATCTCCGCGGCATTTCCAAAAGTTGCATTTAGTAATCCACCAATCGATTCGCTGGTCCTCAAAGCGATTTCTTCAGTGGCCTTCCCCATCAGGAAGGCGAGAGGCATGATGGCGACCATCGATGCCAAAAAAGTCAATCCCGCATCGTGCAATCCAAACTTGGCATAAAGCGCTACAGGAATCCCAAGTAATAGGAAATTTAGCTTCACTTTCATGGGGTTGATGGCATCCATCATCCCCTTCCAACCTTCGAATGAATCTTCGTCGATTGTAATCTCACCTGACATCTCGCTCGACCCTTCGTGTTCCGAACCCGCCCATGAAGGCATCCCCTAACCAATCGAGATGGGTGTGTAATTCCCCCATGGTTCTAGAGTGCGGGTCGTACAATGTGAGGGGGCGGTTTGGGGATTACACATTACTGGGCCCTGCGGCAACCAAATCGCATATTCGACCTCCAAGTCACTTCCTGGAAAATCAGTGGTGATGAAATTCGCGCCGGTAAGCATGGCCAAATCGAACCGTGTGTAGTTGACCTCTTGTGCTTCGACAGTGGCGACGTCTGGACGTGTGCGAACCATGAATCCGGCTTCGGATGCGTTGCGAAGTCGCTCTCCATGGGTATCAGGGTTCACAAACGAGATGATACTGGCCAGTGAATGGTTCTCTTCGACGATGGCAAACATCGATTGGTTTTGCAAAGTTGGATGTTGAGACACATAGTAATCTCGAATCTCGGTTTTATCGAGAAGGACGAAGACAACCTTTCCTCGACTTTCCTCTAGCGTGGGCCATCCAGTTGTTGTGATTGACGTTCGTAGATCTACAGCATCACCTTGTACATCAGCTGGAGTAATCTGCTGCTCTGCCGGCCAAGTTTGGTTGATTTCATCTTGAATCATGTCCAAAATACCCAATTCCTCAACCAATAACGGCTCATCCTTGGGCTCAACAAAAATCCACAATGGCGCATGATTCGGATTTGCATTGGACCAATCGAGCAATACTTGCATACATCCTGCAAATCCCAAGCAATTCGATCCAGGGTCCAAGCTGGTATGATACACGCGCAAGCCCATACCGGGGATGAAATGCACATCCAACTCAAATTGTCGAACACCCAATCGATCTGCTTGAACCGAGAGGTTCGCATGGGTGTAGTTGTTCTCAGGAACAATGGTTGAAACTCCAGGTGTTTTCACATGGTATGAGTTGTGCGTCCCCTTCATCATTAGGTGATTCAGGCGAATCTCTTCCGGTGGTGAATCGACCACTTCGCCCTCTTGTTCTCCAATACATCCGACGAGTGATGTTAGGAGAAGAAGAGTCAAACAGACGGCAGTCTCTTTCATTCGGGCACCTACACATGAGAATAGTACGTACGAACCGCTTCTTCCAATTGGTCCAACACTTCGTTTTCATCAACGGTCAACGTTACTCCGTCACGTCGCAATGGTTCTCCATCCACCCACATGTCTAGACAATGGGCATTGCTGTAAATCAGATTGGCCAGAAGTCGCCGACCATCACGACCGATCGGCCGCATACGGATATCATTCAAATCCCAAGTAACCCAATCTTTGGAATCTCGAACTCCGAGTTCATAGGTTTCTATGGGATCTAAGATGGTTGCATCCCAGTGATCATGTCGTTGAATCAAACTGGCCGCTTTCATTTCGGCCCGCATGTCTAGAGCATTGTTACTTGCCGCCCCATCAGTACCCAATCTTACATCGACTCCTGCATCCATCATGGCTGGGTAGGACATGGTCCCCCCAGTCGCCAATTTTTGGTTGCTCACAGGACAGTGGACTGCATGGGCCTCATGTTCTGCGAGAATCCGCATCTCACGCTTCGTGACCCAACCACAATGGGCGCAAACAGTTCCTTCCTGGAAGTATCCGATACTGTCTAGATATTCGATAGGATACATGCCATGCTTTTCATGACAATCTGCCACCTCTTGCCGAGTTTCTGAAGTGTGTATACTCAGGGTGCAACCGGTCGCATGCGCAACATCTGCAGCCCTCTTCAGCGTATCTTCAGGACATGTGTAGACCGCGTGCGTTGCGATACCGTATTGCACACGATTCGGTGCTTCGGATCCTGTTCGGACCAAACCTTCGACATGCCTCAGAGCATCGCCTGAACCAGGTTCGAAATTGGGCGTCAAGCCATCGGTAATCGGCCCACAAACGATGCCTCGCAATCCAGTATCAACCAAGACTTGTCCTACAACTTCAGGGTGATAGTACATGTCACAAGCAAATGAGGTTCCTGTGGCGATAAGTTCTGCAGCGGCGGCTTTGGTACCGATTTCTACAAACTCTGGAGTGAGCCCCTTTTCGGTCGGAAAAATACTCTGCTCTAACCATTGCATTAAGGGCAATCCTTCACCCATCGATCGATTCAAAACCATGGCTAGATGAGTATGCCAATTTTGGAATGTGCGTGTGATTAATCGTCCGTTTCCTGAAATCTGGTATTCAACATCTTCATCTCCAATACTATGTGCCCAATCCCCATTTGGATACAGGATAAAATCACCTTGATGTGGGCGTCCATCGACATCGATAAGCCATGCATCGGTATAGCGGACAACCCCGTTTGTCTCGTCCGCCATGATATGTCGAGAATAACGACCCACCATCATGGTTCTTGCCTCAAGTTGAAATCAGTCCCTTCTATGGAAGGCCGATGTCGGACCCCTATCGCACACTCGGGGTTTCCAAAGATGCCCCTCATGCAGAGATTAAGCGGGCCTTTCGAAAATTGGCACGCCAATATCATCCTGATCGTAATCCAGATGATGCTGCCGCCGAAGAGCGCTTCAAAGCAGTGCAAGGTGCTTGGGAACAGTTGGAGACACCTGAGAAACGAAGGCAGTATGACGAAGAGCAACAGATGAAACAGGTCTTTGGCGGAATGGGTGGGATGCCCGGGGGTATGGGTGGAAATGGCCTAGATGACCTTCTGCGACAATTCATGGGTGGCGGGCACCCGCAATCATCTCCATTCCAAAACCGTCCACGTTCCTCTCAATCCGAACCAGTGAAAGGAGCGGACATCTCTTCACCCCTGGATATCGATATTGAACAAGCGATGGCAGGTGGAAAAATCCAGTTCACACATAACCGCTTGGTTCGCTGTTCAGAATGTAATGCGAAAGGTTGTGCCCACTGCACAAATTTGGGCGTCCGTCGCAAAAAGACACGCCTCACAATCAATGTCCCAAAAGGAGCCAAACATGGTCAGCAATTGAAATTGCCAAAAATGGGGAATGAGCATCCAACTGGACAACCCGGAGATTTGACAGTCACTCTACGAATTGACGCTGAAGAAGGACGTAGATGGGAAGGTGATTACTTGATTCAGGAAGTACCAGTTGCATATTCAGTGCTCATGCTGGGAGGCAGCGTTCGTGTTTCGACCCCTGCTGGAAAGATAGTCTCAGTGAAGGTTTCCAAAAATACGCGGATCGGCGACCGCAAGAGATTGCCCAAGATGGGATATGCTGGCTCAGACTTAGATATCGAATTCATTTTGGATGAACTGGAATCGCTCAATGATGAGCAAGTTGAGGCATTAGAGTCACTTAGAAATGCGGGCTTGTGAATAAACATCCCCTTATAGGGGATAATTTCGCGATAAGTTCGATTTTCATGGTGACATTCTCTGATTTTGTAGATGTCACCATCCGAAATCGATTCAAATTCCACATTGCAGTTGTCTTGATTTCGATCTTGATGGTCCCGGGTTTAATTCAGACTTTGACTCCGATTGATGTCGAAGCTTATGACATGGAAAGTCCAGAAATGGAGGCTGAGCAGGTCATCGATACCGAGTTTTCTGCAAAGGAATTAACCGTCGGTTTTGTTGTTGCAATTCGAGACCCACATTACATTGAATCTGGCAATCAAGCACCCCATGTCAAAGAGGATGGAACTCCAGATCGAATCAATCTCCCAATTCCTCAAGAAATCGGTGTCTACCAAGGACTTGAGTCTGGACATTCTGGGGAAGGTATTCCAGAAGGCGGCGTGTTTAACCTGACTTTCTTGCGTGAACTTGAGCAAAAAGTCATGATTGCTCGTGAAGACCCTCTTTCGCAATACTATCGCCCTGTTGTCAGTGAATTAACCGGAGAAAGTGCAAATGGAACGTTGTCGCTGTATGAGCAATTTGAAGCATTTATGGACAACAGTTCACTGCTTACGACTTCTTCTTTAGACCCTTTTGGGAATGAAGTTCCGCCCCCGACCAATTGGTCGAATTGTGATTACACCAACGCTGATGGTGAATTGGTTGAGTTTGAATGCCTTGGATATCATGATGAGAACCTCACTCAGGCACACATCGATTTGGCTGCAAACCGGATGATTGTCGCCAGCCCCAATGTGTTCATGCGTTGGACCACCAATGATCGAGCGTTCCTTCCGGTTGAGGGGAGTCCAGCCATAGGTCCAGTGAATGGAGATTTAGGCGAGGACGGAACATTCCAAAATGCAGTGTGGATGCCAGGTAGATGGTCGGCCTCCGCCTCATGGATTCTGATACAATTAGATCGTGAAGCCATGATTGAAGATGGCTACACATTCGACACTGGGGAAGCCCGTTCCGAGCCAGGATCGATGACTTGGAATGGTCTTGACCTCTACATCACTCCACCGAAGTTGACACCTGAAGAATGCCTAGATGGAAAGGAATCGGGATTAGATCCTTGTTCGGGAGATTTGGCATTATTATCCTTGGAACAGAGTATTCGTACTTCCGATCAAATCTCAGTCACCACAGTTGCACCCCCGATTGGTATCAATCTCGAGGTTAACCGTGAACTCCAGGAATCGATCATCCTCCTCGTAATCATGTTCTTGTGCGTACTTCTCCTGTTGTGGGCTAGTTTACGCCGAGTTTCAGACGTGGCAATCGTAGGCATGACTCTCGGTTTCAGTTTACTGTGGATGCAGGGAATGGTGGGATGGGGAATCATCCTAGGAAATCAATTGGACATCAAAATCATCAGTCGCAGTCAGTTTAGCAACTTGCTCCCGATCTTGATTCTTGCATTGGGCATTGACGATAGTTTGCATGCTCTACATCGTTACAAAGAAGAGAGAGGAAACGGGAAGTCCACAGATGATGCTGTGCAAATCAGTCTCTCAAGAGTAGGTCGCGCCATTATGCTGACTTCATTGACGACCATGGCTGCATTTGCAGCCAATTTCACATCAAGCATTCCTGCCTTGAGATCTTTCGGACTTGAAGCCGCACTCGGTGTCGCTTCCGCATTCATCCTCACTGGATTGTGGGCACCATTGATTCGCTATGATATTGATACTTGGTTACAACGTCGAAATCGGTTGCAGGAGGAAAGAGATCGACTGTACATGGTCCCCAAGCACTGGCTTTCGAGATTGTCAGGAGGTTCAGCTTGGGCGGCTCCATTGATTCTCACAATCTCGATTGTGTTGACAGCGATTGCGACCCCGATTATGCTTTCTTTGGAGGGCGATTTCAAGGTCGAGGATTTCATCGAAGAAGAGTCTGAAATCGCTCAATCAGTGTTCCTCATCAATGATCGATTCAGTTCAGAGGGTGAACCTGGCTTATTGTTGGTCGAAGGTGACATACTCGATCCAGAAGTATACGCTGCAATCAGTGAACTTCGAACCAACATGAATACCCCCAGTCCAGATGATCCGGGTCGATTTACAACATTGCCCACAGGGTTGGTTGAATTGCATGCAATTGATGAACTCGTAGATTGGTCGATCGGCAGAATGTTGTATGGCGCCGAACCTTTTGAGAATGCGGGTTGGAATTCATCTGCATCGGGCAACGGTGTCAACTGTAACAGTTTGAGTACTGGATTACCTGATACCAATGATCGCGGTTGTCTCCAGTTTTTGTTTGGATTCTTGTCACATTATGGCATCCCTGGTGCAGGACAAATCCCAGAGATTCCTCCGAGTATTACAGCCCTGTATATTGCACCTGATTGTGAATTAAACCCAAATGCGACTCATCTTTGTTCTGATGGTTCCGAGCCGAGTTATGATCGGATGACATTGCGTTGGGGCTTGATTAAGCCCGAACAGTTCACCATCACCAAGCAAGCACTTTCCGAACTTGAACGCGACATGAGCCCATTTGCCAATCTCTCCAACGGGGAGATGATGGAACGCAGTTCTCTGGATTCAGCCACTGAAGAATATCCAGTGACTTGGGCGATTTACACTGGTTCACCCGTCACCCGTTATGTGGCCGCCTCAAGCATGCAAGATGAGCTTCAAGGGACGCTAATCTTGGGTGTATTCTTCTGTTTACTGACACTGTGGTGGGGCTTCAGACCTTCAATCAATCAGACAGCAGCAGCACTTCGCAGAGGTCGTGAAGAAGCAGGTTTGTTGGTGGCATGGGGTTTGCTTGCAGGTGTCAGCATCGGTCTTGTCATGGGTCAAGTGTACGGAGGCACCGTCGGTGGAATATGCGGTTTGGTTGTATTCTTCTTGAACTTCTTCTGGGGGGAGCGCGCATTGGGTTTGGCCATCATCACCACCTTCCCGATTCTGATTGTCGTCATTTGGTTGTACGGGATGATTGCAGCTGCGGGCTATGGACTCAACATGGTCACAGTCGCCATTGCAGCAATGAGTTTAGGGGTTGGCATTGATTACGTGATTCACGTGGTTGAACGTTATCGTGAAGAACGTGAAAAGGGCCGTTCAGTTCATTCATCTTTGGTCGCAATGGGTGGTGCCTCAGGCCTCGCTCTGGTCGGCTCCGCAGTCTCAGATGTGACAGGATTCGCCATCATCTCATTCTCTCCGATGGGATTCTTTTCGGCATTCGGTTTGTTCTGTGCGCTGATGATTGCATTGAGTTTCATCGCCTCGATGATTATCACAAGCAGTGTCTTTGGAATGATTGGATGGCGAGAAGTCAGAGCCGAGTCGAAAAAAGCAGGCGGTCTTCGACAATTACAAATTGATGCCGAGCGACGACTGGGTATTAGCCGGAGTGTCAACGATGCCTAATCCCCCAAAATTACGCCAACTTGAGCGACGTGAAACGGATATGGTGTTGCGTTGGCAAGATGACACTGAACAGACGTTGTCTTACACCGAAATGCGATATTGGTGCCCTTGTGCAAATTGCAAACCGCGCCGTGAAAATGAAACTCGAGCCAAAGCACTTCGCGATGAAATAGATCGCTTACGAAATGAGAAACCCAAGGCCGAGAACGTTGGTGGTTACGGCATTCGATTCACTTTCAGCTCTGGCTGTAATTCAGGAATTTGGAGTACTGATCGGCTTCATGCAATCACCACAGGGTCCCCTGACCCCGATTCTCTTTGAAGTGCGAAGAGTCATAACTGAGGCCTCAGTCGTTTAACCAGCGAAGATGTGGGTTGACCCGCATTCTCGCTTGAGGTGATGATGTGGGCCCGGATACCGATAGTGATGATGATTGGACCAAGTATGCCGATACGGGGTATGAATCGTCGTACGATCCATGGGCAGATATGGTTGCTACGGAAGACGTCCAAGATGACGAATTTGAAGATGAATTTGAGGACTATGATGATGATCAAATTTCAATTCGCGAGATTCCTCGTTGCCCGGCTCCGGCAGGGATTGAACATGCAATTCGAATTGGAACATGTGACCACTGTTTGGGTCGAATTGCTGGTGTTCGAATTGCGGGAGATCCCTTAGATACTGTTGGCGAGCGTGTACGAAGCCAAGCCCTCGAGCGAGATCCAGATTTGAAAGTCAACGATGATGCGGATTGCTGTCCATTTTGTGAGGATTTGTTCCTCGATTTAGATTTGATATCAAGTCGAATTTCAAACGCAATCAAAGGAATTGAATGTTCCAAAGTTCAACTTGGGATTCATTTTGCGAAAGATCAGATTGCGGCCGAAGAAGCCCTACGCGCATCAATTGCCGCGACTGGGAGCCGTCCGTTGAAAGCCACGCTTTCGGATGTGATTCAAGCCGCTGTGGCAAACAAGGTGCCAGGAATCACATGGGTCAAGGAACGCCCAGAGGTGATGATTCTCTTTGACACATTGACCCTTGGTGTCAACGTTGACATCCGTGCATTGTTCCTGTATGGACGTTATCGTAAGTTAGAGCGAGGAGTGCCTCAAACTCGCTGGCCATGCCGGGCTTGTAGAGGACGAGACGGAGGTTGCGAATCATGCAATGGGACCGGTCAACAATATCCAGATAGTATCCAGAGTTTGGTTTGTGAACCATTGGTAGAACGAACAGAAGCGAAATCCGATGCTTTCCATGGAATGGGTCGAGAGGATATCGATGTTCGATGCATTGGCAATGGCCGTCCATTTGTTGCAGAACTAAAATCACCTCTGCACAGAACACTTGATCTTGAAAAATTGATGAAAGAAATCAACAAGGCAGCCAAAGAAAAAATTGAGGTTACTGGATTGAGATATTCAAACCGCGCTGAAGTCTCCAGAATTAAGGAAACCAAAGCTGAGAAATCTTACACCATTCGATTCTCCTGTGAACATGGATTGGATGAGGAAGAAATTACCAAACGAATACACTCTCTATCTGGGCAGACGTTGGAACAACAAACTCCTCAACGAGTCGCACACCGAAGAGCCGACAAAGTTCGCAAGCGAAAGGTAATGTCGATTGACAACATTCAGGTCGAAGATAACGAAATTGAATTTGATGTTCGTTGCGAATCCGGGACGTATGTGAAGGAACTGGTTCACAGTGATGAAGGGAGAACCAATCCATCAATTGCAGGGGTCTTAGAGGCTGACTGCGAAGTCATTTGGTTAGATGTAAAAGACATTCACGCCGACTGAAAGTCATTTTTCCATAGGCGGTGCGCTTAATTAGGGGCGGCAGGTCGCCCGATTCCCCCTAAAGGGGGAACGGGAGGCACTCATATGCGTCGAAGTAAGGGAACCCGCCAAGGGACAAGAAGCATTCTCAAGCGTTCAAAGTCACAGCGTGGTCGCTTGAACATCCGCAGAATCATGCACGCATACGAACCCGGCGACCGTGTCGCGATTATTCTCGATGGAGGACAGCAGAGGGGCATGCCTCACCGCCGATTCCAAGGCCGTACTGGATTTATCCAAGAACAGCAAGGCAATGCCTACGTTGTTGCCGTAAAGGACGGGAACATGCAGAAGACGGTCATTGCTCGACCCGAGCACCTACGCCCATTGGAGTGAGAATCATGACAGAGCGAGAATATACTGATTACGCTAGCGTTCGAGATGCCCTTCTTGATGCACAAGATCGCCGTGGATTTTTGTCATACGAGCAGAAGTTGGCTCTTCAACACGCAGAGTGGGCTGCAAGCGACCAAAGAAACGGTCACAAGACAGATGCAAAGGTGTACAAGGCATTGTACAACGATTTGCAGGGCATTGAGAAGCTTGCAGAACACAGTGATATTTGCGCGAAGATTGCAGAGATGATGCCATTGAGTGCAGAAGAGGTACGCTCCATTCTTGCGAGCAAGAGAATTCCAATGGACGGCGGCGAAGTCGAGAACATTGTCGATACGGTTCGCAAA
>MDTC01071810.1_pt1 | contig 12031 bp, 16 predicted proteins | sample 811181 | NCBI WGS metagenome assembly MDTC01 (sample SAMN05326644, study PRJNA326480) | marine metagenome | isolation source: seawater | place: Pacific Ocean: North | collected 2011
CACCTCGAAAATCTCTGATGTTGGGCAATGAAATTGCAATTAAACGATATAAAAACTCCCACATCTGATTACCGCGCAACGTAACTTTAACGCCAACTGGCATGCCTTGTCGTAATTTGAAATTAGAAACACTTATTTTCGCTTTGACTATAACAGGGGCTTGGCCTGCCAGACTAGCAATATCGCTCTTCAAGTCAGAAATGCCATTTTTGTCCATTTCTGCCCCAAATGAAGAATTAATAACAACTTTCTCTATTTTGGGAACTTGATGGATGTTTTTGTAACCCAGACTTTTCATAAGAGCTGGCACCACATTATCAATGTAAACTTTTTTTAATTCGGGGGTATTCATTTCTCAGATAATGGATTAGCTTGACTTTTTGACATTTGAAATATGAACCGATGATTCTCTTTCAACAATCGAGCCTTGAGGGTTATCTTGGGTTTTACGCTCGTGTTTTTTTACCAAATTTACACCCTCAATAAGAACACGATCTTTGGCACGAATAACCTCAAGGATTTTTCCTTTGCTGCCTTTATGATCACCAGAAATCACAACGACTTCGTCACCTTTTTTTATTTTGTTAGCCATTTTATAAAACCTCAGGAGCTAGAGAAATAATCTTCATAAATTTCTGCCTTAATTCACGGGCAACAGGACCAAATATTCTTGTACCCTTTGGAGATCCATCATTATTAACGATCACACAGGCATTTTCATCAAATCTTAAGTAACTTCCGTCCCGGCGTCTCATTGGGGACTTCGTACGAACAACTACTGCTCGTACAACACTACCTTTGGTCACAGAAGCATCCACAGAGCTCTCTTTGACATGACATACAATGACGTCTCCAACGGAAGCAGTCATCTTCAACTGTCCAAGACGACGGATCATACGAACCTGTTTGGCTCCGGTATTATCGGCAACTTCTAGTCTGCTGAGTAATTGTATCATAACAGATTAAAGGGTTGGAGCTTTCTCTACTAGTTCGACTACTCGCCAACGCTTAAGCTTACTCATAGGACGAGTAGAGGTGATCTTAACTTTATCGCCCACATTTGAAATGTTCTCTTCATCATGTGCATGCACCGTCGTTTTCCTTCTAATCTCCTTTTTATAAAGAGGGTGGGGAATTTTGTATTCGTAAACAACTTTGATTGACTTGTCGCCAGTCTTTGAGCGAACTACGCCCACTAGTTGCTTGCGATTATTTCTGTTGGATTGTTCGCTCATTTATAAATTAACTCTTGGGGCTATTAGAAGAAGCACGAAGTTGAGTAAAAAGCCGGGCACGGTCACGGCGTAGAGATTTGATCATGTGAGGCTTTTCTACCTGTCCGGTTTGTTTACGTAACTGAAGCTGCAAAAGTTCCTCACCCAATTCGCGAATCTTCTTTTGGATTTCAGGCAATGAAAACTCTTTTATTTCTGACATTTTCATAAGTAAATTCTAATAGTTGCGCTCGCGAGTGACTAAGCGACAACGGAAGGGTAACTTAGCGTCAGCTAAGCCTAGAGCTTCTCTGGCTAAGGAGAGTGAGCATCCCGCAATTTCAAATAATACATGACCGGGTTTAATGACAGCAACCCAGTGATCAACCGGACCTTTACCTTTACCCTGACGAGTTTCGGCTGGTTTTTTGGTAACTGGTTTATGAGGGAAAACCCTGATCCAAACTTTTCCTTTACGTTTCAGATGTCGGTTAATAGCAACACGAGCAGCTTCAATTTGATTAGAAGTCATTCTGCCACGTGATAGGGACTGAATACCGAATTCACCAAAAGAAACAACATTGCCCCTTGAGGCAACTCCACGGATTCGCCCCTTATGAACTTTTCTAAATTTGGTACGAGATGGTAATAGCTTTGGCATTTGTAGAAAAGTTAGAATATTTTGTCTTCGTCCTTAAGGCAGACCCAGCACTTAATACCGATAATGCCATAGACCGTATTGGCCTCCACAAGACCGTAATCAATATTTTCACGCAATGTATGAAGGGGTACTCTTCCCTCACGCAGTTGTTCTGTTCTAGCTATGTCTGCACCAGCAAGGCGACCTGCACACTGAATTCGTATTCCTTCCGCACCCATCGACATGGTTGTTTGGACCGCTTTTTTCATAGCCCTGCGGAATGCAATTCTCCTCTCAAGTTGCAAAGCAACACTTTCGGCAACAAGAGAAGCAACAAGATCAGGTTTTTTAATTTCTTGTATCTCCAGACGCACTTCCTTACCAACTGTGCGATTTAATGAATCCCGCAAAGAATCCAATTCCTGCCCTTTTCTGCCAATAACTATGCCGGGTCTTGCCGTCCAAATTGTTACACGTGTTCTTGTTGATGCACGCTCTATGACGATACGAGGGACAGATGCGTAACGTAACTTCTTCTTAAGGAAGCCACGAATACAATTGTCTTCCTCCATGAATTTGGAGTAGTCGAATTTATTGGCGTACCAACGGGCACTCCAATTTCTACGGACACCTAGCCTAAAACCAATAGGATTAACTTTTTGACCCATAATTTAAATTTTTTCGTCGGTTAAAGTGATTCGCAGGTGACTCATTCTTTTCTTGTAAGGATGAGCAGAACCCCTCGCACAAGGGCGAAAACGCTTCAGGGCCGGGCCCTCTTCAACAATCGCTTCGCTAATAACAAGATCATCAGCATTTAAATTTGCGTTGTTCTCTGCATTTGCCATGGCTGAACGTAATGTCTTGTCGAGCATACGAGCAGCTTTTCTCGGAATATACTTGAGAAGTGAAATACCTTCAGTGGCTTTTCTTCCTGGGAGAATGCGGGCAACCTCTCGTGCCTTCTTAGGAGAAATCCTCATGTACTTGGAGTAAGACTTTATTTCCATTTTACTTTTGTGTATGTGGATTGTGCGATTTAAACGCTCTAGTTGCAGAAAATTCACCCAATTTATGACCTACCATGTTTTCGGTAACATAAACTGGAAGAAAATTTTTCCCATTGTGAACAGTGAAGTTAAGACCGACAAAATCTGGAGTGATTGTTGATCTACGCGACCAAGTCTTGATGGGTTTACGATCTCCATTATCCTGGGCTTTAAGAACCTTTTTCATAAGGTGAGGATCAACAAAGAAACCTTTTTTAATAGATCTAGTCATGACAAAATTATTTTACCCTGCGACCATTACGACGAGTAATAATCTGAGAATTCGATGGTTTAGATTTTTTTCGGGTAGGAAAACCTTTTGATAGTTGACCCCATGGGGATGTAGGATGTCCACCACCAGAGGTTCTTCCTTCTCCACCGCCCATTGGGTGATCAACTGGATTCATCGCAACACCACGAACTCGGGGACGACGACCTTTCCACCGGTTCCTACCTGCTTTACCAATAGTAGATTTCTGATGGTTACCGTTACCTACGGAACCGATGGTTGCCCTACAGTTTGATTTTACAATACGAATCTCTCCACTTGGCATCTTCAAAGAGGCATCATCTCCATCTACAGAAATCAGCCTAGCGGAACTACCAGCAGAACGACAAATTTTAGCACCTGCAGCTGGGAGCATCTCAATACAATGCACCTTTGTACCTAAGGGCATGAATTTTAATGGCATTGCATTACCAGGCTTAAATTCAACGGCGTCATCTGAGCTAATTAGCAAGGAACCAACATCAATTGATTCCGGAGCAAGAATATAGGACTTCTCGCCATCCTTGTATTGTATAAGGGCCAGATTCGCAGTACGGTTTGGATCATATTCGAGAGCAATAACCTCAGCCTCATCGTTAAGTCTAATTCGACGAAAGTCTATTTCTCTGTAAAGTCGTTTATGACCTCCACCACGGCGCCTACTCGTTATTCTGCCGTATGTGTTTCTACCTTTTTTTCTATGAAAGCCTGATGTTAGAGACTTCTCCGGACGCTTTTTTGAAAGTTCTACTTTGTTTTTAAAATAGAACCTTCCACTTGGAGTTACTGGTTTTTGTTGAAGAATAGCCATGATGATTACTTCGAGTTAAGCGAGGTCAATGCTGTCACCAGCTTTTAATGTAACGATAGCTTTTTTGGCCAATGAAGTGTAACCCTTTTTACCGCGGCGCATCCTGTCACGTTTGGCTTTCGGTTTTTGAATAAGCGTGTTAACACTGGTAACAGACACACCAAAATTTTGTTCTATAGCGTTTTTGATGTTTGTTTTACTCGCTGAAGGATACACAGAAAAAACATACTGATTTAAATTTGCAGAAAGCATAGTCGCCTTCTCCGTTAGAAGGGCTTCTTTGAGAATTTTAACTGATTCGCTCATTATTAATTTGAGATGGTTTATAATTTGCTAATCAAGGTATTTATACCCTTTAAACAACAGACAACCTGATCAGCCTTGATTAGATCAAAAGCATTTACATCGATGGCCTTTACTGCATTAGTTTTTGGTAAATTACGAACAGCCAAAGACAAATTTCTATCGATGGAGTCACCAATAATTAAAACATTTTTTTTAGCACCTATGGTATTGAGTAATCCACTAATATCTTTTGTCTTGTGACTTTTAACGGCCCACTCTTCGATAAGAGAAATTGTACCATCAGCTGCTTGGTCAACCAGAGCACGTGTTAAAGCAAGCTTGCGTACTTTTCCGTTTACTTTTTGGCTGTATGATCTTGGTTTAGGGCCGAAAGCTACTCCTCCACCCGTTCGTTGTATAGCACGCTTGTCTCCAGCCCGACCGGTTCCGAGGCCTTTTTGACGGTAAATCTTCTTACCTGATCCGGAAACCTCATCCCGAGTTTTGGTAGATGCATTTCCCTGACGAGTATTCGCTCTGACAGCTAAAATATACTGGCGCAACGCATCTTTTCCTTTTCCATCTTCTAAAGAGGGAAAGTTCTTAATATCAGTATCACTGGAGTCAGAGCCGTCTGATTTGAATAATTTAAATTTCATCTTCGATAAAATTAAGCAGTTACCTTGGCCTTTTTTGCCATACGGATTGATAAAATAACGCCCTTGTGACCCGGGACGCTGCCTTTAACTAATATTAAGTTTTTCTCGGGTATCGTTTTAACAACATGTAAATTTTGGGTCGTTCTTTGGACATTACCCATGTGACCGGGCATTTTTTTATTTTTAAAAACACGTCCAGGCCATTGGCACAAACCATAGGAGCCTCCTCTTCGGTGAAACATAGACCCGTGGGAAGCTGGACCACCGCCAAAATTCCAGCGCTTTACAACACCTTGGAACCCTTTTCCCTTGGTAGTTGAAACAATATCTACTAGGGGAATATCTGAAAAATCACCAACTGTAAGTGTAGCTCCTTGCTCATATGGATGATCATCAGGCACCCTAAACTCAGAAGCTATTTGCTGAGGGTCAACTTTAGCCTTGGCGGCATGACCTTTGCGGCAACGGTTTACCTTATTAGGAGATTTCCCATTGGGGTTGTAACCAATCTGCAATGCAGAATAGCCATCCACATTATTGTTTTTTACCTGAAGAATAGGGCAAGGTCCTGCTTCAATAATGGTAACTGGGACCAGGTTGTTGTCTTCATCATATACTTGGGTCATCCCAAGTTTTTTTCCTAAAAGTTCTAATTTCATTCTTTAAGCGGCAGGCGATAACATCTTTAGAACCTGCTTTAAAGGGGGTTTGAGGTTGTAATTATATAAGATTAATAAAATTTACACATTAATGTTGATTTCCACACCGGCTGGAAGATTGAGCTTTTTGAGTTCGTCGACAGTTTGAACAGTTGGTTCAATAATATCAATAAGACGTTTATGGGTACGAAGTTCGAATTGATCCATAGATTTTTTGTCTACATGAGGGGATCTATTAACCGTGTACCGCTCTATTCTAGTAGGCATAGGAATAGGACCCGCAACTCTAGCACCGGTTCTTTTTGCGGTATCGACAATGTCGGTAGCAGACTGATCAATTACACGGTAATCAAAGCCTTTTAATTTTATGCGTATTTTGTGTCCGTTCATAGCTTAGCTTCTGGCAGGTTCGCGAGAAGATGTTTCAACAATATTTTGTACCAAGTTCTGAGGAACTTGATCGAAGTGGGAAGGTGTCATGGAATAATCTGCACGACCTGAGGATAGTGATCTCATATCAGTAGAATAACCAAACATATTTTCTAAAGGAACAAACGCATCGATGATACAAACTGTTCCGCGGGTTTCCATTCCCTGAATTTGGCCACGACGACGATTCAGGTCACCCATAAGTTCACCTTGGTATTCTTCTGGCGTGGAAACTTCCACTTTCATGATGGGCTCAAGTAAGATAGGTGATGCCTTCTGCATGGCATCTTTAAAAGCAAAAATTCCAGCCATTTTAAAGGCCATCTCAGAAGAATCCACATCGTGGAAAGATCCGTCGACCAAGGAAACTTTGAAATCGATTACTGGGTATCCGGCAATGACCCCTCCTTGAGCGGCTTCTTTTATACCATCTAAAGTAGGTTTAATGAACTCCTTGGGAATGGCACCACCTACAATCTTATTTTCTAACTCAATACCTTTTCCTTTTTCAAGAGCTTCTATCTGAATGACTGCATGCCCATACTGACCGCGACCTCCAGATTGTCGAACAAACTTACCCACCCCATCTGAGGAGGAGGTAATGGTTTCCCTGTATGCTATTTGAGGTTTCCCTGCGGTTGCTTCAACTTTAAATTCCCTGAATAGGCGGTCACGGATAATGTCTAAATGCAATTCACCCATACCGGCAATGATGGTTTGTCCGGTTTCTTCATTAGTTGAGAGCCCAAAAGTAGGGTCCTCTTCCGCTAATCTTTGTAAACCGATAGACATTTTTTCTTGATCGGCTTTGGTTGCAGGCTCAATGGACATCGAAATTACAGGTTCTGGAAAAGTTGGTGGTTCCAATCTTAAATCCAGTGACTTCTCGCATAGGGTATCACCAGTCACAACATCCTTGACTCCAATCAATGCACAGATATCTCCCGAATAAGCTACTTCAATATCCTCGCGAGCATCTGCTTTCATAATCATAAGGCGAGAGACTCTCTCAGACTTACGAGTACGGGGATTGTAGAGAGTGGATCCTTTTTCCAGAGTACCTTGGTAAACTCGATAAAAAACAAGTTTACCGACATAGGGGTCGGTCATTAACTTGAAGGCTAGACCAGCAACTTGACTAGAATCGTCAGGAGCAACACTAACTTCCTTCTCCTCGGAATCCTCCCCCTTCATTGGAGGCAAGTCGAGAGGAGATGGAAGATAATTTACAACAGCATCCATTAACATTTGTACGCCTTTGTTCTTGAAGGCACTGCCTGGGATGACTCCTACAAACTTAATTGAAATGGTGGCCTTTCGGATGGCAAGTCGAAGTTCGTCTTCTGTAATGTCTTCGCCCTCGAGGTACTTAGTTGCAATATCATCATCAAAATCTGACACCGCTTCAATTAAAGATTCTCGGTATTCATTTGCCTGATCTTGGTACTCGGATGGAACATCTACAGTATCAAAACGAACACCACTTTCATCTGACTCATCGTAGATATAAGCGACCATTTTGACCAAATCGATGAGACCTTTAAAGTTTTCTTCTGCACCAATCGATAAAAATAAAGGATGCGCGTTGGCACCCAATTTATCACGCATCGTTTGTAGGGCTGCAAGAAAGTCAGAACCCATACGGTCCATTTTGTTGATAAATGCTAATCGGGGCACATGGTATTTATCCATTTGCCGCCAAACAGTTTCAGACTGTGGCTGAACACCTTCGACTGAGGTAAAGACAGCAACTGCACCATCCAAAACCCTTAGTGATCTTTCCACTTCTGCAGTAAAATCAACATGACCGGGAGTATCGATGATGTTTATCCTGTGATCGATTCCCGCAAAAGGCCCTTCCGAAGTAGTCCATCCACATGATATCGCGGCTGATGTGATGGTAATTCCACGCTCTCTTTCCTGCTCCATCCAATCGGTAGTAGCACTACCTTCGTGAACTTCACCAATTTTATGAACTACACCGGAATAAAAAAGTACTCTCTCAGTGCATGTGGTTTTTCCGGCGTCAATATGTGCTGCAATTCCTATATTGCGGGTATGTTCGAGAATCGTTTCACGACTCGATGAATTGGCAGAAGATTTTTCTAGAAGAGTGGTCATGACTAAAAAAAATTACCAACGCAAATGTGCAAAAGCTCTGTTTGCCTGTGCCATTTTGTGGGTTTCTTCTCTTTTTTTAACAACTGAACCAGTATTGTTGTAAGCATCAATAAGTTCATTGGCTAACGCTTCTGCCATGGGCGTACCTTTACGAGCAGAAGCAGCGTTAACAACCCAACGAAAAGCTAAGCTTTGCTGTCTTTCAAACGCCACTTCAACAGGAACTTGATAAGTAGCTCCACCAACTCTACGGCTTTTTACTTCGATCTTCGGACGAATATTTTCCAATGCTCCCAATACAAGATCAATGGGATTACCCTTTTCTAACTTTTCAGCCATTTTTTCGATTGCTGAATATACAACTCTTTGTGCAACCGATTTTTTCCCACTGAGCATTACGATATTGATCAAAGCACTGATGAGAGTGCTTCCGTGGCGAGGATCTGGAAGAACAGGACGCTTGTTTGCTTGACGACGACGAGACATAATTAGATCAACTTTTAGGTTTTTTTACTCCGTATTTGGATCTACTCCGACGCCTTTTTTCAACTCCTTGGCAATCTAATGTGCCCCTGACAATGTGGTAACGGACACCATTGAGATCTTTGACTCGACCACCGCGAAGTAGAACAATACTGTGCTCCTGTAGATTGTGCCCTTCGTCAGGAATATAAGCAATTACCTCATATCCAGTAGTGAGACGAACCTTAGCCACTTTGCGAACTGCAGAATTAGGTTTCTTGGGAGTTCGTGTAGTAACTTGTACACAAACACCTCTGCGGAATGGACAAGCCTTTAGCGCAGGAGACTTGGTCTTTGCTTTCTGCAAGCGACGGTTTTTTCGTACCAATTGATTTATCGTAGGCATAGTGCGAATTTGAGGGTAAAGGGTCTAAAGTAGATTGTTTTTCAAAGATTACAAGTCATAAATTTATCAATCAAATCAGGCAGTCATTGTCTCTGAAGTGGCAGAACCAAGACTGTCAACTTTAAGCCTTCTCCATTTTGGCAATCCTGTACCTGCTGGTATGAGGTGACCCATAATGACATTCTCTTTGAAACCATTAAGTTCATCTACCTTGCCAAGGGTTGCCGCATTGGTAAGAACGCGGGTTGTTTCTTGGAAGGAGGCTGCAGATATAAAACTATCGGTTTCAAGAGAGGCTTTGGTAATACCGAGTAAGATGGGTTCTGCTTCAGCAGGCTTTCCACCTTTTTGGGCAATGGACTCATTTGCGTCAAGAAAGGCAAACCTGTCTATTTGGTCGCCCCAAAAGAAGTCAGCGTCACCCGGGTCTGTTATCCTTACCTTGAAAAGCATTCTTGAAATAATAACCTCTAAATGCTTGTCATTAATAGTAACTCCCTGAAGGCGGTACACTTTTTGAATTTCTTCGATCAGGTATTCCTGAACAGCAGATGGACCAAGAATCTCGAGTATTTCATGGGGATCTTTGGCTCCCTCAGTAATTAGCTGTCCCTTATGAACAAAATCACCGTGTTGGACTAAAACATGTTTTCCATGGGGAATAAGATGTTCTTCAACTTGACCAGTATCTTCATTGGTAACCAGCAAGCGCTTTTTGGACCGGAGAGTACCAGCTTCCGTTATGATACCATCAATTTTGGCCATTTGTCCCACATTACTTTCCTTAGGTCTGCGTGCTTCAAATAATTCAGCAACGCGAGGTAGACCACCAGTAATGTCCTGTGTTTTGGATGCCTGACGGGGAGTTTTCGCGATAATAGAACCCGCATCAATTCGAGTACCCTCATCCACTGCAACTTGAGCTCCAGTAGGTACAGAGTAAGTGGCAAGTGCTTTTCCAGAAGTATCTTTGACAATTATTTGGGGATTGAGATCTTCCTTGTGTTCAATGACAACCATAGACTTACCACCAGAAGCATCCTTTTCCACTTTAGTAGTAACACCGGGTAGCATATCCTCAAACCCAATAACGCCCTTCTTTTCAGATAAAATCGGAATGTTGTAAGGATCCCATTGGGCAAGCAGGGTGGACTCTTCTACCTCTTCTTGGTCCTTAAAATGAAGAAGTGCACCAGCGGGAACAGGATAGTCATCGATAATCCTACCATCTGCATCAAGCACTTGAATTGATCCCGTTTTATTAAGAGTTACTTGTTGACCGTTCGCCAAGGTGACTAACCGCAATCCAACAAATTTCAACCTTCCTGCTTTTCGGATATGTATAACAGGTTCTTCTCTTCCAGCACTTGCTATTCCACCAATGTGAAAGGTTCTCATTGTAAGTTGAGTGCCTGGTTCTCCGATTGACTGTGCAGCAATTATTCCAACTGCAGATCCCTGCTTCACTAAAGAATTAGTAGATGGGTCGATACCGTACTCCATAGAAGTCATACCGTTTTTAATACGACTCGAAAGAGGTGACATTACTCGAACCCGTGTTATGCCACAAGCATCCAAATTTTCCGCAATTTCTTCGGTAATAAGACTTCCTGAGGCGACGAGGGTTTCGCTTGGGTTGGATGGGTTTGCGATGTCTTCAGCTGAATAACGACCGATCACACGATCACGTAAAGGCACAATTTCGTTGTCTCCTTCCATAATCGCCTTTTTAACCATGCCGTCTCGCCTGCCATCATCCTGTTTCGCTATAACGCAATCCATCGCAACATCGCAAAGTTTTCGCGTTAGGTATCCGGCATCTGCAGTTTTCAAGGCTGTATCGGCAAGGCCTTTCCGGGCTCCATGGGTAGACATGAAATACTCCAAAACAGACAATCCTTCACGAAAAGAGGAGAGGATAGGTTGCTCGATAATTTCGCCTGAAGGTTTTGCCATCAAACCACGCATTCCACAAAGTTGCCTGACTTGCTGACGATTCCCACGGGCACCCGAGTCCATCATAAGATAAACTGGATTAATTGTATCTTTACCAAGGTTTTCATCAAGAGCAGTAAATACATTTTTTGCAATATCATCGGTAGCAGAAGTCCAAACATCGATAATCTTGTTGTGCCGTTCTCCACGTGTAATGATACCTTTGCGAAACTGGTCTTCAATTTTGTCGATTTCCTTTCTCGCAGAGATGATACGGTCCTTCTTTTCATCAGGAATGATCATATCAAATATACCAATCGAAATTCCTGCCTTGGTAGCCATATCAAAGCCCATTTCCTTGAGTTTATCCAATGCAACAATGGTGCTTTCTTTTCCGGTAAGGCGATAAGTCTCAAGAATTAAATCGCCCAGATCTCCTTTCAGTGCAGGCTTGTTAAAAAAACCTAAGTTTTCCGGCCAGATAGTGTTGAATAAAACCCGACCAACCGTAGTACGGACGACGCTTCTTCCAGAAATTCCGAAATGGGTTTCCTTGCCCTTGTCTGGATTCTGTAAATCTATCCAATCATGAAGTGATAATGCTCCATCTTGAAGAGCACTTAGTGCCTCCTCAAGGGAAGCAATAAGAGGTAACCTGACATTTTCTTCAGGCATCTCCTTTTTGGGATTCATTGTAAGGAAATATGAACCAAGAACAATGTCTTGAGATGGGGTAAGAATTGGTTTTCCGCTAGATGGGGAAAAGATATTGTGGGTTGCCATCATCAATAACTTTGCCTCCATAATTGCCTCGACGGAAAGTGGCACATGCACGGCCATTTGGTCACCATCAAAATCAGCATTGTAAGGGGTACAAACCAATGGATGAACACGAATGGCATTACCCTCAATCAAAACTGGCTCAAAGGCTTGAATAGAAAGGCGGTGAAGGGTTGGGGCACGATTTAGCAGAACCGGGTGACCCTTAGTGACCTCTTCTAAAATGTCCCAGACTTCAGGTGACCTTGTTTCAATCATTTTTCGAGCACCACGAACTGTATGCACAAATCCTAATTCCTTTAACCTGCGAATG
>MDTC01261733.1_pt1 | contig 12031 bp, 11 predicted proteins | sample 811181 | NCBI WGS metagenome assembly MDTC01 (sample SAMN05326644, study PRJNA326480) | marine metagenome | isolation source: seawater | place: Pacific Ocean: North | collected 2011
CAATGCAATCTATTTATTTGTAAATCTAAAAGTATTTTAGATAATTATTATTTAACTATTTTTAATTGGTTAGAAAAATGTGAAAAAGAATTTGGTTTTGATCACAATTCTTATGGAAAAGTAAGAATTTATGGTTTTTTAGCAGAAAGATTTATGCCTTATTGGTTCAGAAAAAATTCAAAATATTTAGAGTGGCCAATTCTTTTTAGAGATTTAAATGATGAGAATTTTTGAATACAAAATGAAAAGAAAATTTTTTATATTAATTGAAAAAAAAGTTTGTATTTAAATCAAACTTAAATAAAACATGATTATGAAAAAAATTTATTATGGTAAAGCTGTATACGATCAAAAAGAAATAAATGCTGTTTTAGATGTATTAAAAAATAAAAGCTTAACACTGATTGATGGTGAAAACGTAAAAAAATTAGAAAGAAATGTATCTAAATTGTTTGGCAAAAAATATGGGCTAATGGTCAACTCTGGATCTTCAGCAAATTTATTAGCTTTGTCTTCTTTCAATTTTAAAAAAGGTTCAGAAATTATTACACCTAGTTTAACATTTTCAACAACAGTTGCTCCGATTTATCAATTAGGATTAATTCCTCATTTTATAGGCGTAGAAAATAATAAATTTATTGCAGACATAAAACAAATTGAATCATGCATTAATAAGAAGACAGTAGCAATAATGATACCTAATCTATTAGGTAATATCCCTGAATGGAAAAAAATCTATAAAATTGCAAAAAAATACAATCTAAAAATTATAGAGGATTCAGCAGATACAATTGGCTACACTCTTAATGGAAAAAATCTTGGGAACTATTCGGACATTACTACAAATAGTTTTTATGCATCACATATTATAAATGGAGCTGGGTCTGGGGGGATCGTCTGTTTTAACGATTATAAATTATATCAAAAAGCAAAACTTTTAAGAGGCTGGGGAAGATCATCTGCTACTTTTAATGAGTCTGAAAATATTAATAAAAGATTTAATGTAAAAGTTTCTGGAATTGATTATGATGCTAAATATATTTTCTCTGATTTAGGATATAATTTTTTACCATCTGAGATATCAGCTGCTTTTGCATTGGAACAATTAAAGAAATTAAGAAAAAATATCTCTATTAGAAGAAAAAACTTTAAATTCTTAAATAATTTTTTTTCTAATTATAATGAACTATTTAAGCTTCCTGAAGAAAATGATGGAATAATTACTCCGTGGCTAGCATACCCTTTAGTTATTAAAAAAAATCCATACTTCAATAGAAAAAAACTACAAATATTTTTTGAAAAAAATCATATTCAAACAAGAACTATTTTTACTGGCAATATTTTAAAACAACCTATTATGAATAAAAAAACTTTTAAAAAACATAGAAATGCTGAACCAATAGCTGATGATGTTATGAAAAATGGAATTCTTTTAGGTTGTCATCATGGTTTAAAATTACAAGATTTAAATTATATATGTAAAACGTTTAAAAAGTTTATTGAGAAATGAAAATAATCAAAACAAAATTCAAAGACCTAAGAATATTAGATAAAGAGACTTATCAAGATAGTAGAGGTTTTTTTAGAGAACTATATTTAAAAAAATATTTCAAAGAGGAATTAATATTTGATATTATGTCTCTTTCAAAAAAAAATGTGATAAGAGGTCTACATTTACAAACAAAGAATCCTCAAGCTAAATTTGTAACAGTTATGAGAGGAAAAATTTTTGATGTTTGTCTTGATTGTAGAAAAAAATCAAAAACTTTTGGTAAATATTTTGGAGTAATTTTGTCAGAAAAAAAAAATCAATCTTTATTCATTCCAAAAGGATTTGCTCATGGTTTTTGTACATTATCTGACAAAACCATTGTTCATTATAAATGCTCAAATTATAGAGATAAAAATTCTGAAGTTGGAATTTTATGGAATGACAAAGACCTTAATATTAAGTGGCCAATTAAAAAAGGTGTTATCTCTGATAAAGATAAGAAAAATTATAGTTTTAAAGATTTCAAAAAAAAATATTTGGACTAAATTATTTTTTAATTTTAAATGCAACAATTGCATCACCAAAAGATATCTCATTCGGATACCCTTGGTTTAATGAATAAGAGCCTGTTGACTGAACTATAATATATTGCTCATTATTGTTTATAAAAGTAGTTGGTGGTGCTGAGCCAATATACGGAAGCTCATATTTAAACAACTCTTTACCATTGTTGCTGTCAAATACATAAAACATTTTGTCCATAGTCCCAGTTGCAAAAATTAATCCAGAGCTTGTAACGATTAATCCTCCAAAATTTTCTGAACCTGTTTTTTTACCATCTTTTGTTTTTACTTTAGTATAATTACCAAAAGGAATAGACCAGTTAATCTTTCCTGTATTTAAATTTAGTGAAGTAATCTTTCCCCAAGGAGGTTTCCCACCTGGAAGACCATCTTGATCTTTCAGTCTTGTAAATTTTGATATAAGTTTATTGTCCTTATCTTTTGTTAAACTTATCAACCAGGGTATTTCATTAGAATTAACAAACATATTTTGTGTATCGTGATCAATAGAAGCTCCCATCCATTCTGCCCCACCATGAAAATTATACATAATTGTATTTTTGTCTAATTTAGGTGGTTCGAAATATCCAAAAGATGAATTCTTAACGATGCTAGAAATATACTCCTCAGATTTTTTATTAATATTGGTTATATTGTTTAAAGAAAAATTATTGTTTGAAAAAGGTTCCGGAGTATTAATATTTATTTGATAATTTGAGGTAGTTTCATTCTCAATATTTGACTGAGGAACTTTTTTGTATTTGATATCAAAAAATGGCTTACCTGTTACTCGATCTAGAATTATTGTATTACCTAATTTTGTGACAGCAACTACAACATCATAAAACTCATTTCCTTTTTTTAACGATGTTAATACAGGTGGTGCTGGAATATCTAAATTCCATATATCATGGATTGTTTCCTGAAATGACCATATTTGTTTTTTTTGTTTTAAACTAATTGCAATAATACTATTGGAATTATAGTTTAAACCAGGTCGTCTTGTTCCATCAAAATAATTAGAAGGGTTGCCAGTAGTAATATACACAATACCTCTTTTTTCATCTAATGATATGCCTCCCCAAGGATTTCCTCCTTTAAGATTGTTATATTTAAACTTTCCGATTCTAGATCTATTTTGATCTCCAAAATGATATTTCCATTTTAGTTTGCCGCTATAAATGTCGTATACTTCTAAATCTTTTTTCCAAGAGGCGATAATAATATTTTGTTTAAAAATTATTGGTGTTGTCTTTGAATAACCGGTTCTGATATACCCTTTTTTCCCAAATGATAAATCTTTTTTTCCACTTTTAGAGTCTAATGAAATTAATTTTGAACCATTGTTAAAAAAAATTTTTCCTATTTTATTAACCTCATCAAACCAATAAACAAGGCCTCGTCTAGCAACGTCATTATTAAATTTCTCTGATCTCCAAATTTCTTTTCCTGAGGATCCTTCTATTGCAACTATATGACCACCTACTACAGGTGTATAAATTGTACCATCTATGGCAATTGGGTTGGCCTGTATATCTAAATTTAGACCTTTTTTATCATTTGAATTATATATCCAAGCTAATTCAAGGTTTTTTATATTTTGAGGATTAATAAATGATAAATGTGAAAGTTTATTCGAATTGTTATCACCATGACTTCTTGTCCAATCATTTAGTATTTTTTTATAATCATATTCTTTTTTTGTGACAGGATTAGCTTTAATAATAAAATTTTCTTTAGGAATTATATTTTCAAAATTTTTGTTATCATAATTTTCTGATCTGATAAAAATTTTAAAATACATATAATCATATATGTCATAAATAATTTTATTAGATATAAAGCTAAGATTTAAATTATCAAAAGTAACAAATTTTTTATTTACATATTTATAATTAATTTTTGAAATATCAATAATATAAAAAATAATATTAAAAACTAAAAAAAGCTTAATAATAAATTTTATTTTTTGTTTATATAAGATACTACTGCGCATAACCTTGCAAAATTTTTTAAAGATTTTTTAATATTTAGAATTAATAAATATGAAATACATCTAAATAAATAAAGAAAAAATTTTTTTTTTAATAAAATATTTTCTTTATCAACACCAAAATATATATATGAGGAAAGTATATGATGTTTATTAACAATAAGTTGTGATTTAAACGTTTTTTTGGTAGATGCACCCTCGTAGTGAAATGCTCTAGAATCAAATATTTTGATTATAGATACAGACGCATTTTTTAATTTTCTACACAAATAAAAGTCTTCCCAAAAAATAAAAATTTTTTTATTAAATAATCCAGTCTTTTTGATAATATCATTGTTTAGTAATAGGATTGCTGCCCAACAAAAGAAAATACTAGAATCTCCATGGATTCTATGGTCGATATCTTTGTTTTTTTCTGCTTGTTTAAGCTCTGGGAGGCTATCTAAGTGATCAATTACATTTTTTTTTTCATCAATAAGAGTTGGGACTAATATTCCTGCATCAGGGTATCTGTTAAATCCATTTACTAACCTAATTATATCTATTTCAGAAATAATAACATCTGGTTCGATTAATAATGTATATTTTGTCTTAGCTCTGTTAAAACAAAAATTACAAGCTCTTCCAAATCCAATATTTTTTTTGAAATTATAATATTTAATTATATTTTTGTGATCTTTTATTTTTTTTACAATTGAGGGATCGTTATCCCCATTATCAGCAATAATTATTTTTATGTTTTTTAAGTTATCTAAACACTTAAATATAATTTCAGAAACGTTATATAAAACTATAACTGCTGTGACATCATTTAGATTATTATTCATTAAGATTGCAATCTTTATTTTAAATATTTTTTCTTAAAATTATAGTAAGCAAGAGTTTTTGAAAAACATACTATTATATCTGCAAATTTAAATTTAAAAATACTTAAAAAAGACTTTTTTACTAAATCTTTGATTTCGATTCTTAATTCATTTAGAGGCTGCAAATGTAAATTTGCTTTATAATAATATAATAATCCATCATAAGTATAAAAATAATTTCTATAAAAGACTCTAATAATTGGATTACTTATCTTGAGTTTACCCATAGTGTGAAAGGCTTTAGTGTCATAAATTTGTATTATAGATTTGTTTAAAGATTTTACTCTTCTGCCAATCTCTAAATCTGGATAATACAGAAAAAAATCCTCATCAAAAAGACCAACTTCAATCATTTCTCTCTTTCTAAACAGAATTGCAGAAGTTAGAGGGAAATCAACACAGACATCCCCTTCTAAATGTAAAACTTTATATCCTAGATTTTTTTCTATCAATGCTCCACCACTATGAGTAAGTTTATTTTTTTCATTAAACATTGTAGGTGTTGCTATAAAACAGTTTTTATATTTATTAAAAGCTTCAAAAAGTTTTTTAATGCTTTCTTTTTCAATATAACAGTCTGCTGATAAGTTTAAAACAAACTCTGTTTGACAATTTAGTATGGCTTGATTAACGCCCTTTGACCAGCCAAGGTTTTTCTTATTAGTTATATATTTCTCTATTTTAAATTCATTTTCAATTTTTTTTTTTAATTCTAAATCATTATCATTATCAACTATTATAACTTTAAAATTTTTAATATTATTTAGACATTTTTTTATTAATTCAAAATTTTCTTTATATAAAAGGATGATAACAGTTAAATTTTCATATAGGTCCTGCATCAACTATAATTCATAAATTTGTCTCAAACTAAAGATTTTAATTCATTTATAACAATGCCTTGTTCATCGTCTGTTAAAGTTGGATACATTGGTAATGAAAAAATTTTTTTCGCTGATACTTCTGTGTTTGGTAAGCAATCACATGAACCACATACAAAATGTTTATAAGCATCCATAATATGTATAGGCCACGGATAACTAATATTTAAATGTATATCTTTTTTTACTAATTCAGACATTATTCTATCTCTATCTTTATGAGCAACAACATAAATATAGTAAGCATGCTTATTATCAGGATGTTCGATTGGCAAATCAAGTTGGGTGTCATTTAGCTCTTCAAAGTATCTTTTGGCTATTTCTCTTCGTCTACCAATCCACTCATCTAAATAATTTAGTTTTTTTAATAATATTGCAGCATGAACCTCATCAAGTCTTGAATTTGTTCCGTGTTCAACAGCATAATATTTTCCGTTCCAGTGCCCAGAGGACATCTTTTTCTTCTCCATTCCTAAAAATCGTATTCGTTTGATTCTATCGTACAAATTTTCATTATTTGTAGTTATAAATCCACCATCACCATAGGCGCCAAAAATTTTAGTTGGATAGAATGAAAAACAACCTACATCTCCTATTGAGCCTGCTTTTTTATTTTTATATGTTGCGCCATGAGATTGTGCACAATCTTCAATAACCTTTAAATTATGTTTTTTTGATATTTGCATTATTTTGTCCATCTCACACATCTGACCATATAAATGAACTGGAATAATAGCTTTTGTTTTAGAATTAATTACATTCTCTATTTTATTAACATCAATAAGAGAATATTCATTAATATCCACAAACCTAACTGATGCTCCTGTGTTAACTATGCCTGTTACAGTTGGAACGGCTGTATTAGAGGTAGTGATAACCTCATCACCTAAACCAATGCCTAGCGCTTTTAAAGAAATAGTAATAGCATCAGTACAATTGCCTACACCAATCCCAAATTTAGAATCATGATATGCTGAAAATTTTTCTTCAAACTCTTCTAATTTTGGACCAAAAATTAAAACGCCACCTTTAAATACATCATCTACAGCACTTAGTATTTCATTTCTAAGAAGCTCATATTCTTTAAGATAATCCCAAACTTTTATCATAAAAAAAGTATCTATATTATTTATTTTATTTTATCAATGTTGTAGATCGCAAATAAGTTTCTTGCTTCAATAGTAACCTTATTTTTGCTTATCAAATCTATAATTTGATTATGTGAAGCCCAAATATATTTTTTTTGAATTCGAAAACTATTAGAGTTTTCTAATCTACATATAATATTTCTTGTTTGATTCTTAAAAAATCTACCTCCCTCATCTGAATATATAGAATCAAGTAAAATATTTTTCTTTTTTAAAAATCTCGAAAATTTGTTTTTTTTAAACCTTTTCATTGAAAAATTTTTTTCTGATATAGTTGAAGTATATTTTGGAGCATCAAATCCTGGCTCTTGAACTATTTTAAGAAGATAATGGTTAGTCTTATCAATTTCACATATGATAAAACAATTTAATGAAGTTGAATGATCGCTTATAAAAGGTTGATCCCAATTTTTTACCTCTCTTTTATTTGCTTTTACATCAATAAAAAGGATAGAAAAAAAAACTTTTTTTATATCAAAAATTATAGAATTTTTTATTTTCCATCCTTTTAATTTTGAAAAAGTTATCAATTTTTTGTCTAATCTTAAAATTTTTTTAAAATAATTAAGTTTAAAAATCAAAAATTTGAAATCATTTTTAGGATTGTCAATTTTATTTTTGCTAATAATACTGGATAATATAGAGATAGTATCCATTTGTAGTAAATTTCTTTTTTTAAGTAAAAATTTAATATTTTTCTTTGTTAACCAAACAAAATTACTTGGTTTATTTAAAAAACTCCTTTTAAGTTCTACTAGAAGGTTCTTATTTTTTTTTCCCAAGAATCTAGTTCCTTGCTCAGAGAGCTTTATATTCGAGAGAATTTTTACACTTTTATTCTTTTTTAAAAAATAATCTAAAAAAAGAGTTTTTTTTCCCCCGTGTTTTCTCAAGTAGTTGCTTCTTGTTGCTTGAACTGTTGGTGAAATTTGTATGCTATTTATATTTCCTGGTTCAGCTTTTGCTTGTAGTAAATAATAACTTTCATTAGAAGTTATTTTTTTAATTATACCAAGTACACCCTCCTCTTTTTGAATTATAAGTGGTTGATACCATTTTTTTTTATTTTGTTTAAAAGCAAAAGATTTTATTAAAAAAAAATTTTTACTTTTATGGTAAATGGAATTATCGTCAAACTGCCATTGTTTTAATTTATCTTTATTTTTTCTTTTGATATTTATTCTATTGATTAATTTTTGTTTCTTAATCCAACTTATCAAGTTTTTGTTTAGCATTATTTTAAAGACTTCTTACAGTTGGGACATGAGTTATGAACTTTCCTCCATTTTTTAAAAACTTTTTTTCTTTATTTTTTATTTCTTTTGCGAAATTCCAAGCACCAAGAAATGCAAAATCTATTTTTTCTTTAACCATATCACATGGGGGTTTTATTGGAATATGCTTTCCTGGAGTGAATTTCCCTTGTTTATTTTTTGTTGAGTCAGTAACAAAATTAATCAAGTCAGATCCTATATTACAATAATTAAAAATTGTTGCTGATTTGTAAGTTGCACCATAACTGATAACTTTTTTTTTATCTTTTTTTAATTTTTTTAGTAATAATAAAAGTTTTTCTTTAGATTTTTTTACTCTATTGCTAAATAATTTATAAGTATTAAACTTATTAAGTTTTTTTCTAATTTCTGATTTATATAAATTACTTACTTTTTTTGAGGCATTAAATTTTGAATCAATTTTAGACACATAAAATCTGATTGATCCCCCATGAGTTTCTAGAATTTCAACATCAATAATTCGTAAATTATTTTTTTTTACGACATTAGATATAGCAATTAATGAGAATAAATGAACATGTTCATCATAAAACTGATCGTAGGAATTATTTTCTATTACTGATCCAATATAAGGATCTTCAAAAACAAATACTCCATTATTATTTAAACAAAATGAAACGGCTTTAAAAACTTCATCTAAATTTGGTATATGAGAAATAGTATTCGCAGAGTATATTAAGTCAACTTTTCCTTTTTTATAAGTAATTTTTTTGGACAAACTTAAATTCCAAAATTTGTCAAAAGTTTTATAACCTTTTTTATTTGTAATCTTTGCTAAATTCTTACAAGGCTCAACTGCAACAATTTCTTTTTTACCAAAATTCTTTAAAAAAACTCCGTCATTACTTCCAATCTCTATTGTCAGTTTCGGTTTAAATCTATTTTTTAATTTAATAGCTATTTTTTTAAAGGCTATATTCATAGTTTTTGATTGTGATGCCCTATGAGCATATTTATCTGTATATTGATTTTTAGGATTAATTGGTTTCTTAATTGAAACTAAGTAATTATTGGTATCAAATGCCATTGATAAATTATAAAAAAATTCTTTTTTAAGCGTATTTTTTTTCAGGTTTGGAAGATATGAATTAGTAATTGGTTGTTTTAATAAATTTAAGAAAATTTTTTTCATTTTAATAATAATTTTAATTAATTATTGAGCTTTTTTAATTTAATTTTATTTAAAATAAAAGAACATTATTTTATAACAGAAATATCTAATATGAAAAAAAAAATAATTGTTACAGGTGGTAAAGGCAGATTTGCTAATGTTTTAAAAAAGGTAAATAAGAAATACAAGATTTATTTTCCAGATAAAAAAGATTTGAACATACTGAATGAAAGCTCAATCACTAAATATATAAAAAAGGTAAAACCTGATTATTTAATTCATAGTGCAGCATTATCTAGACCAATGAAAATTCATGATGATAATATTATAAAAAGTATAAATATAAATATTATTGGCACAAGTAATATTGTTAAAGTTTGTTCAAAGTTTAATTTAAAAATAATATATTTATCTACCACGTATGTTTATAGCGGTGTTAAAGGTAATTATAAAGAAACAGATTCACTTTTGCCGTTCAATAATTATGCTTGGTCAAAACTTGGTGGAGAATGTGCAGTGCAAATGTATAAAAATTCACTTATCCTAAGAGTAATAATGTCTGAAAAACCATTTGCTCATGATTATGCTTTTAGTGATATTAAAACAAATTTTTTATATCATGATGAAGTGGCAAAAATTATTCCAAAAATAATAGATGAATTTGGTGTCCTAAATGTTGGAGGAAAACTACAGTCAATATATGAATTTGCAAAAAAATACAAAAAAAATGTAAAAAAATCATTAGGTAAAAATCTATATCCTCCCAAAATATCTATAAATATCAATAAACTAAAAAAAATTATCGAAACGAAATAAGTTTTATGAAAAAAAAAATTAAAAGTAAATTTACTGTATTTGGTCATACAGGTTTTCTTGGTTCAAATATTGTAAGATATCTGAAAGAAAGAAATTATTCTGTTTACTTGCCCGCTAGGAATCAAACGAAATTTCCTAAAAATTTAAATAATGTAATTTATTGTATAGGATCTGATAATGTTCTTGAAAATTCTATTAACGGAGTAAATTCAAATTTATTTATTTTGTCTAATATTATTGAAAAGAATAAATTTCAAAGTTTTACGTATATTTCAAGCACTAGAGTTTACTTGAATAATATAAAAACTCATGAAAATTCTCATATCAAAATTGATGTTAATTCAAAACATTATTTTTTTAATTCATTAAAAGTTGCAGCTGAAAACTTATGCTTATCTAAAGATAACAAAAATGTTAGAGTTGTAAGAATTTCAAATCTTTTTGGCTTTAATTTCAAGAAACAAATATATTTATTACCTACATTAATTAGAAACGCTATTAAAAAAAAAAAAATAGAAATACTTATAAATAAAAAATCAAAGAAAAATTACCTTAACGTTGAAGATGCAATTAGAATTACTCTTAAGATAATTCAAAAAAGTAAATACAGAATATATAATATTGCTTCAGATAAAAGAATTAGTCTTGAAAAAATAGCTCTACAAATAAAAAGAAATACTAATTGTAAAATATTATATAAAAATCAACGTATAAAGTTTGATGAACCAATTATAAATATTAATCGAATAAAAAAAGAATATAAATTTAAACCGAGTTCTAGTTTAGAAAAAGAGATATCAACATTATTAAGAGAATATTGAAAGATTGGATTTTAAGTGATTATTTTAAGATATTTGAGTAATTATTACAAAAATACAAAATTTTATTCCATTTTTCTTACAAAGCCATTGCAAAAAAATAATTGGCAAGAGGAAAACTATTCCTATTCACATTTGCAAAAAGGTGAAAATTATCACGAAAAATTTGAAAAATACCCTGGTAGAAATTTAATATGGAATATTGAAAAAAAAATTATTTTAGATTTTGTTGACAAAAAAGAAATTGATAAACAATTAGATTTTGCAGCAGGTACTGGTAGAATTGCACAATTATTGGAAAAACAAGTAAAAAAACAATATTTATTAGATTCCTCTTCAAAAATGCTTTCATATGCAAAAAAAATTTTAAAAGACTCAGTTATTATCAATAATGATTTTACAAAAATAGATGATCATCAAAAATTTGATTTGATTACTGCTTTTAGATTTTTTCCTAACGCAGAACCAAAACTTAGAGAAAAGGCTATGAAATTTATTTCAAAAAGTTTATCAAAAAATGGTTTACTAATTTTAAACAATCACAGAAATTTTTGGTCATTACCATATTTTTTTAAAAGATTAACTTTTAGAAGTGATGGATTTGGAATGACACATAAAGAAGTTGAGATATTAGTTAGATCTAATGGATTAAAAATTTATAAATATAAATCAACAGGTCTTATTACCGAAAAAGAAAAAAGTAGATTTATATTATGGTGGTTAGTTTCGATTATTGAAAAATTTTTTTTTAAACTCAATTCTAATCACAAATTAGGTTATGATGTTTTATATCTTATAGGAAAATGATAGATTATTTATTTAACTTTCTTAGATACAATATTCCAAGTAAAAAATATCTATTTAATATTAAAGTAGATTTATCGAAAATTAATTTTTTTATAGAAAAAAAAAATATAGTTAATAGAAAAAACTTTTTATGGTATGGAAATTGGGATAATCATAAAATTTCGATTGATGAATATAGTGAGAAAAATATTAATTATAGTTCTGTATTTGAAATATTTAAATTTAATATTGATTATAAAGA
>MDTC01085937.1_pt1 | contig 12030 bp, 5 predicted proteins | sample 811181 | NCBI WGS metagenome assembly MDTC01 (sample SAMN05326644, study PRJNA326480) | marine metagenome | isolation source: seawater | place: Pacific Ocean: North | collected 2011
ATGATTGCTAAGTTAATTGTATCAGCTCAGACAAGAGAGGAGTGTATCGTTAAAATGGAACGAGCTCTATCTGAATTTGTTGTGGAAGGAATTAAAACAACTATTCCTCTTCACCTTAAACTTATGAGGGATCCTGATTTTAAAGCTGGCAATTTCACTACCAAGTTTATGGAAACATTTGATGTTAACAAGAAATAAAATTTGTTGAAATTAAAAATCAATCAAGATACTGTTAAATTAAGCAGCCTCTGCTTCAACTGACTCAACCTCTGGCACCATTCTTTTTAGGAGATTTTCTATACCAGCTTTCAATGTAAGGGTACTACTTGGGCATCCACTACAAGAACCTTTCATTGTCACGGTTACAATACCAGAATCAAAACTCTTAAAATCAATTGCCCCTCCATCCATTTCTACAGCAGGCTTTACGTGATCTTCTAAAAGTTGTTTAATCTTGGTTACTACTCCTGATTCTTCTGCTTCAGAAAGTTGTTCTTTATTAACTACAACAGGCTTTTCAGTCTCTAAATAATCCTGTACAAATTTTTTGAGTTGTGGTATTATATCAAACCACTCATAATCTTCTTTTTTAGTAACAGAAACAAAATTATTCATGATAAAAACACCTTTTACAAAATCATACTTAAACAATTCTTCAGCCATTGGGCAAGTGTCTAAATTTTCGTTTACTCTAAAATCAATACTATCGTTAGGCAAAATCATTCGATTAGCCACAAACTTCATCGATTCTGGATTCGGTGTTTTCTCTGAATATACCGTTATTACGTCTGATAAGTCCATTTTTTATTTTAACGTTACAAAGGTACCATTTGTTTTTAAAGGCCAGATAAAATCAAACTTAAATGTTAATTAGTTGTATTTGTCGAACTCACACCAAAAACACTGATCATTATTACATCCTTCAGTAAATTCAAGGTTCTGAATACGTTTGTAGGTTTCCTTAATTTGATTTCTAACAAAGAGATAATCATCATTGTTAAAAACTATCTTATGTTTTTTGTACTCATCTTCTACAGGTTCAATAAAATCAATCTCACCAGATATAACCTCTAAAGATTTTGACTTGTTACTTTCTATTAGTGCTTTGTAGAATAAAATTTGCCTCCAATAATCGCCACCATATCTTTTTTCAAAATTAGATTCTTGAGGATTATCAATTAAACTAATAGGAGGATTTACCTTTGATTTTCCATACTTATACTGACCCGTTTTAAAGTCTACCACATGTACTTTCCCCTCGTTTATAATCAACTTATCAATTTGACCTCGTATAGGAACACCGTCAATTTCACAGTTATTTAGAGTCAACTCTGTTTCAATATTTTGTTCATTTAAAATTTGATCAGAATAATGCTTAAAATACCTTGTCAATATATCTTTCCCGTAAAACAGTCTTCTATCAAAATTAGCAGGTATAAATGACTCTCTATTTGCGTTCATTTCACTCGAATACTCACTAATCAATACTCCAATTGCGTCTGACTCTGATTTAATTTTACTCATGTTAACATATAGTTTATCAATTGCAAAATGAATAGCCGAGCCAAAAGTCATACTGTCATTTTTAGACGATGGTACCCGAATGATGCTTTGATAAAAAAATGTTACAGGACATTTTAAATAACTATTTAAATTAGTTGCACTTAATCTAAAATTTTCTATTTCCTTCTTGACGAAATCCTGTTCGAAAAGCTTAACACTTTTTTTCTCAACAGACTTCAACATATAATCAAAAAAATGGATCAAATCAGCTTTTGAAGCATTAGTTTTTTTGAGTTCACAGGCATTGCTTTCTAAAATCTCCTCTACAAAAAGACTTTTCATCAAATGTTTATCTTTATCGTTTTTTGATGAAAAGCTGATTTCTAAATGTTTTCGGGCTCTTGTTAATCCAACATAAAATAATCTCCTAGATTCCTCTTTTAGGGCTTCTTTAGGCTCACCTGGCAACAATACGTTCAATTTAAAAGGTAGCGTGTTTCGATCCTTCTCCCAATTATTTTCTGTACAACCAATCATAAAAACATAATCAAACTGCAGTCCTTTTGATCCATGAACCGTCATTAAATTCACACCCTTAGCTCCATGAATTAACTTATTTAGTTTTAAACCTAGATTATTTTTTTTCAAGAGTTCAATCTTGTCTAAAAATTCATTAAGTTTTAAATATGGGTTTCTTCCTGTTTCTTCTTTCAGAAAATTATAGTAGGTTTTTAAGCATTGAATTTTGAATGTTGCATCTTGACTTTTGAGAGCTTTTGACACAAAACCCATTTTAGACATAAACTTTTCGACAAAATCTTGAAGCGTTAAGTTATGAATCTCTTTTAACCAATAATCAATATCCTGTAAAAATTTTTTCAACTCAAATTTACTTTCTGTTGTTAGATTGAAATCTGAAATCCTAAAATGAATATATTCTCTCCAACCCATATTTCTCTCTTTGGCTATCACATTACTGATCAATCCAATTTCTAGAGAATTTATATGTTGAAAGTTGTAGGCATGAAATAATTCAAAAAGTAAGTGCTGTCCACTATCTAATTTTTTTGACTCAAGTTTAATGTATTCTAAAAAGGTATTTAACTGGTTCACTAACGGAGTTTGAAGTACATCTTGAGTTTTAGCTACATTATAACTTATACCCTCGCTCTCTAAAAAATTGATTAATTCATCGCTTTGTTTGTGATTGCGATACATGATACTAACATCCGTCAATGGGACTCCTTTTGATTTTAAATCTTTAATTTTAGTAGTAATACTTACAATTTCATGAAAAATATTAGGGTATTCAGTAACGAAGATTGCAGGTTTGATTTTAGACACTTTCAAATTAGCAGCAGTTATATCCTTATTCAAATTAGGAACTTTACCAACTAGCCTCTCATTATTATTTTGAATCAAAAAATTACTAGCATCAAGTATGTGTTGACTTGATCTATAGTTTTGGTCTAATACAACCAACTTGATATTAGATTCATATCGAGTATAAAATTCACGGATGTTTTCAACATTAGCTCCTTGAAACTTATAAATTGATTGATCATCGTCTCCTACAACAAAAACATTTGGATTTTCCCAATAGCTTATGAGTTTATAAAGTAGTTGATTTTGAATACCATTTGTGTCTTGATATTCATCAACTAAAAAGTATTGAAAAGCTTCCTGATATTTTAATAAAAGTTCCTCGTTTGATTCAAAAGCATTTAACACCCATGATAACATATCGTTAAAATCATAGCGATTTCTGTCTTTTAATTTTTTTTGATAAATATCTAAAAGTTTTGATGCTTCACATAGCTTATCTAAACTTTTTGAGAAGGTATCATATTTTTTTTGATTTAAATCTCCGGCTAAATTGTTACCGTATTTTTTTTTATAATGATAAAATTCGTCTAACAATGCTTCTTTTTTAGACTCCTTAATTTTTAGTGTAATTTCATTTGATGTTAAATTATCTTTTTTTAGAAGTGCAAAAAGGTTTTTCAAATTTTTAACATCAAAATATACATCTCCAACATATCTTTTTAACAAGCTATTTGGCGGCAATTCATCTATAATTTCACGTAAGACTTCTATAGTTTCTAAATCCGATATTGAATCTAAATGTTGAACTCCAAAAACGTCTTTATTGTCTTGAATGACCATGTTACAAAATCCGTGATAAGTGTATATACCCACTTTGTACGATTCAGAACCAATCATTCCATTTAACCGACTTCTTAACTCTGTTGCGGCAGCTTCAGTAAACGTCAAACACAAAATATTTTCAGCATGTGTGTCCGTTTTTTTTAAAATGCTTGCAATTCGAGCTCCAAGAACTTGGGTTTTTCCAGTGCCAGGTCCTGCAACAACCATTACTGTTCCATCAATACTATCAACAGCAATTTTTTGATTGTCATTTAACCGATTATATACTTTTTTATAATCCATAATATAATTTGAATTTAGGGATTAATACAAAAGTATTTGTATTTCTAATACACTAAACTTAAAAGAATATTAAATATATTTATAAAACAAGTTTAAATAAGTTTATCAAATAGTAAAATTTTTTAATAATTTTTTTTGCAACTATTCAAAAAAAGCGTGTCTAATTATGTATATTTGAAATTCAAATTATTTTAAGAACGTAACAAATTAATTATTATGGTAAAAACAAATACACAATCATTGGCTCTCAAAAGCCTGATTAGCAAGGGTTTAATATTCTTATCTTTGCTGCTTTTAACTTTTGGAGCAGAAGCTCAAGCCACCTATACAAAGGCAACCCATACATACGGATGCCAATACAATAGAGGAAATGTAGCACAAACTTATTACAGGTATGGTTACATCAATCAAGTTATTATTGAGGATCTCAATGGAAATGTAATTTATGCAAAATCTGCTGACGGGTGTAATGAAAACCCAAATGCAAACAATGGTCCAGCTCATTACAATGTAATTGAAGCTGCGTCGGCTTTTGATTTAAGTGCTGGTTCAACATACAAAATGACAATAGGTGCAGGTACTCCAGCGCAAGCTTACCAAGGGTACAGAACTAATGTAGGAGTTTGGATTGATTATAATGGAGATAAGGATTTTGCGGATGCTGGTGAGTGGGTTTCTCCTAACGGGGTATCAATAGCTAATAATTCTACTAGAAGCTTCAACTTCACAGTACCTTGTGGCGGAACTTCAGGAACTGTTAGATTGCGTATAAGATCAGAATACCAATACAGAAACATCAATCAATTTAGTCATTCTCAAAACATGTATTATGGTGAGACTGAGGATTATGCTTGTGACTATGTTTCACCGACTTCAACTGTCGCAAACTTTGTTAGTCCAAGTGTTGGTTACGTTGGTACTCCAATAAATTTCAATAATATGAATAAGTCAGGTTACATTTCCCATGATTGGTCAATGGACGGAACTACATATAATTCAACGAACGTTACACATGTATTTGCAACTGCTAATTCATATGATGTAAAATTAGTGAGTAAAAATTGTAATGGCGCTGACTCAATAACTAAATCAATTTCAATTGTTACGCCTACTGCTCCTCCAGTTTCAGATTATATTGCTGATAAGAGTGTATATGAAATATTTGATAATGTCCAATTAACTGACTTAAGTACTAATGGTGCAACATACTGGAATTGGATGTTTGTAAATACAAGTACTAACGATACAATCGATGGTGACGATATTGCTGTTCTAAGAGGTGGTGATCCATTTGTTAATAAAAATCCACAAGTAATAACTGGTAATTTCATGGGAGCAATTCCAATCGGTGTGTATGACGTTTATTTGACTGCATCTAATATCATTGGAGCTGGTAACACAAGAAAAAAAGATAAATATGTTACCATTCAACGTTCAAGCTACAATATGGGCCCAGGTACATCTTTGCCAGCAAACGTTATAGCAGTTTCCTCAGGAGTTATTTATGACGATGGAGGACCTTCAGGTAATTACGGAAATAATAAAGTTACAGAAGCATTGATCGCTCCATGTGGAGCAACAAGTGTTTCTCTTGATTTCACATCATTTAATCTAAATGCTAACGCAACTCTGAAAATTTATGATGGGGTAAACGCATTAGGAACTCCTTTACATACAGGAAATGGATTTACAGACGGTAATGCTCCAACTGGAACAATTACTGCAAATAGTGGGGCTATGTATCTACTTTGGCAATCAAATACTGGGACTACAGCTGCTGGTTTTGCAGCAAATTGGTCTAGTGTTGCAGGAACAGCTGCTGCGCCTATAGCAGGATATAGCTACCCATCTACAACACTTTACAACGCAGTGAAAACTGATTTCGGTAATACATCAGATAATGCTGAAGGTAGTACAAGATTTGAATGGACATTATCTGGTCCAGAAAATAGTTCAGCTTCTACACGTGACTTTAGTTATACATTTTTAACTAATGGAGTGTATACTTTAGAACTTAAGGTAATTGCATGTGATGGTAGATCAAGCACTATAAAGAAAACATTTACAGTGGTTGCACCAAATACACCAACAAACTTAGATTTTGTTGCTAATACACAAAGACCGGCTTTAGGTGGAGATGTGGTCTTCACAGCACAAAGTGATAAAGCAAATAATTGGGAATGGACTTTCTTCCCAAATAACGGTTCAGATGTAACTGCCAATGCTCCTGCAGCAAATAATTTAAAAGAAAGATCATTCAAATTTAATACTGCAGGTACATACACTGTTCAACTTAAGGGATATAATAGTGTTGATTCAGCAGCGTCAGAGGCAACTGTAGTAAAAACTTCATATGTAATAGTTGTATCACATTGTACGCCAGTAATTGGAGTAACAACATCTGATGACGTCGGAATCAATTATGTTAGTATTACAGACCCTAACACTGGAAGTAAGTTTGAAAATACTAGTGCATCAGGTGCGGGTTATGAATATACTGACTATACAGGCTTAGGTACAACATCAGTAAATTTCGGAGGTCAGTATGACTTTACTATAAAAAGAAATACAAATGTCAATGCCATGAACAGAAAAGTTTGGATAGATTGGAATGTTGACGGAGACTTTGATGATGCTGGAGAATTAGTAGGACAAGAAAGTAGTGCTAACACATTAAGTTGGACAGGAACATTTACTGTTCCAACTATAGAACAAGCATTTGCATCTAAGACCTTAATGAGAGTTGGTGTTTCATATGGATCTGATGATAATTTACCTTGCGGTGCAACAACAAATGCAAATGCAAATAGAATTGGTGAATTTGAAGATTATGCAATACAAGTTGTAAATGACGGAGATATGCCTACAATTACACTAATTGATGCAGACACCTTGTATATAGAACAGGTTGCTTCGCAATTAGATGTAAATTATGTATCACCTGGAGCTACGGCTAATGATCCGTCTCAAGGAGACATAACAAACAGCATAACGGTATCTTCAGATGTTGATCAAACATTACCAGGTATATATTATGAGAATTACTTTGCTGTAGATGCATCAGGTAATGAGGCATTGCCAGTAACTCGAGTAGTATATGTGGTATCTGACCAAACTGCACCAGTAATTACAGTTACAGGAGCGGTAGATACTACTATCGAAGTAGGAACAACATGGATAGATTTACCTGCTTTAGCAATTGACAATAAAGAAGGTAATATATCAAATGCTATAGTTGTAAGTGGTGATGTAGACGTAAACACGCTCGGTGATTATACAATTACGTACAGCATTAGTGATAATCAAGGTAATTCATCTTCTACTTCAAGAATAGTAAGAGTTGTAGACACGCAAGTTCCTGTAATTGATAATCCAAATGCAGATAAGTCTACAGTATGCTGGACAGTTAAAGTTCAACTACAAAATATATTTGCTGATGTAACTTCGGCAAATGATAACTATAATAGTATTGGAAATGGATTATTGTTTACAGCAAATCCAGCTGCAAGTAACGGAGGAGCATCTGTAGATACTCGATTCCAAGGAACAACAACAGTTACATATACTGCAACGGATGAAAGTGGAAACATTGCAAATCAGTGTATCGATTATGTTGTTAGAGATTTTATACCACCGATGATTGATTTACGTACCTTAGATGTAGTAAACCACAGAGTAAATACTCCATATACACCAGTTAGTGCTAACGCTTCTGACAATCTGTATGATAACACTCAAGTAAGTATAACTAGTACATCAAATGTTGATGCGTATACGCTTGGAACATACCAAGACACTTACACGGCAACTGATGCTGCAGGAAATGTGTCTGTAAAAGTTAGAACAGTAAATGTGATAGATGACATTGCACCAGTAATAACAGGCAAAACAGGAGGTATAGTAAAAGTAGGGGTTGGATCAACAATGGATGCAATTAATTTCGTGAATTTCACTGATAATTACGATGCACCAGCAGATTTAAGATTAAATCACACACTCATATTTAATGACCTAAACTTACAAGAAGCTGGATTATATTCAGTAATATTCATGACAGAAGATAACTCAGGAAACAAGTCTAGTGAGTTTACTTTATATTTTGATGTAGATTATGATCATCAAGTACTAGTAAATGGTATAAGTGATTTAGCATTGGAGGATATGATAAACATATCACCAAACCCAACAAATGGTCCAGTTAACATTAGTGTTAATCTACCAGAGAATGAAGAAGTAACAATATTGATCTTCAACACAATGGGTCAGCAAGTTGCATCAGTAGTTGATGGAAAAGTAAATAACGGAAGATTCTCAGTGAACCTTCAAGGAAATACAAATGGAATGTACTACGTTAAGATGAATCTAAACGGAGCAATTATTACCAAGAAAATTATCTTGAATAACTAAGAATTTATTTCTAAATAAAAAAAGCTCTCCAAATGGAGAGCTTTTTTTTTGTTCTATTGCAACCTATCCCTCTAAAAAGTGTCTAATATTAATACATACGCAAATTGATAAGTGAAGAAGAACTTATACGAAGATGTAAGGAACACGATCGATCTGCACAAAAAATGCTCTTTGAAAAGTATGCCAATAAGATGATGGCAGTGTGTATGAGGTATTGTAAAAACCAAGAAGATGCAAAAGATCTATTGCAAGACGGATACTACAAGGTATTAACCAGCATAAAATCTTTTAAAGGAAATAGTAAAATAGATACATGGATGACCAGGATATTTATAAACATAGCCTTAAATCGAAATCGTATAGGAAGAAATAAATACAACCACTACGAGTTTGATACAAAGTTTGAAAAAGCAGATTTTGATGAAGAACCCATAGGTGAGAACATAGAAGCCAAAATAGTCATTAAAGCATTAAATGAACTTCCTGAAATATATAAAATAGTGTTAAACATGTATGCCATAGACGGACTATCTCATAAAGAAATAGGTGAAAGACTAGGAATTTCTGAGGGATCATCAAAAAGTAGACTTTCTAGAGGGCGTTCGTTGTTAAACGCTAAACTAAAGCGTAAAAAATAAAAGTTAGATTGAATAAATTAAAGCAAATTGATAATGTTCTAAAAAAGGCAGCAGCTGAAGTGTATTTTAATAATACAATACAAAGCTCTGATTGGGACACTATTGAACACAGATTAAAAAAGAGAAAAAGGCGATTAATCGTTTTATGGTCCTCTGTTGCTATAATATTTTCTGCTTTTATAATAAGCCACATAGTTAGCATTAACTCCTCCGTAGAAGGGTTAGAAAAGAAAGAAAAGGCCTACGATAATATAAAAGATCAATCGCAAGCTCAAGAAATTGACAAACCAAGCAAGACCAATTTAAACAACAAAAGCACTGGTTTAGAAAAAAATTACAAAATACGAACAGTTAACAATAATGATCAAGAGATTGTAGCAACGAAAGAAAATAACCTAGTAATAACTAACAATTACAATGAGTTAATCGTAAATACTAAATTAAAGCCAATAAATAAAATTAATCAAACTCAAACGGTGATCAATTTTGAAAAGATTTCCTTGAAACAAAATTCAAAAATAGCGGAATCAAATAACCCTAAACCGTTTGTTAAAAGTTGGGAATATGGTATAGTATTTACTCCAAGTCTTTCTAATAAAATTACTCAAAAGAACAATAGTCTTTCTGGGTTGATTAATCGAAACTATGACCGGTATATTGGAAACCAAGAAAAATCCTCTTTTGCTAATAACTTTGGATTTAATCTATCATACCATATTAGTCCTAAAATATTTATCTCAGGCGGCCTTTATTTAACGCAACGAGCTGAATATCTAAACTATAAATACACAATTACGGATTTTCCTATTATAACGAATGGCGAAATAACTGACTACGCTCCACTGAACCCCCTTGCTTATAAAAAAGTAAACCATGTTGGGTCAAATTTGTATCATTTTATTGAGATCCCGCTTAATATAGGAATCAAACAACCTATTTCGAGTAACTTTGAAATTCGCACTCAGTTTGGATTGTCATTTTTATCACTAACAAAATTAAATGGTAGGAAAGGTAATTTCTTAAACTTGCAATTAGAAGATTTATCAGATTTGAAATTTAACAAACATAATATAGCTACAACAATTAAATCTGGATTATACTTCAACAAGCCAAGGTTTAACGTTGGACTTGAGCCCAGTTATTCGATCAATATAAACTCTCTTAACAACGCTAAAACGTCTGCACTTAAAACTAGACCATACTCTTATGGCATAAACTTTATCACTAACATTAAAATTTTTAAGAATGAATAAATTAGTGTTAAATATCATATTTATTTTGATCGGAAATCTTATGTATGGTCAAATATTGAGCCCAATGGGTCTCGGATTACCCTATGTGCCCGATAAAATAGTAGAATATAAGGACGGTATAGTGGTGGCCTACGACGATCGAGAAGGTAATATTGAGTTACAAATTTGGAACGGTCATTTTTGGAATAAGATAAATACACCAAACATTCCAAGGACAGGTATAAAAACTGACGGTGAGTTCAAGATTATTGATTTATTATCTCTCAATGAGAAAATATACTTAGCTATTGGTTATGAAAACAGAAGTAATCCGACAGATAAAAACTTAATTTTAGAATGGGATAATAACAAGTGGGCAGATATTTCAAACCCTACAATAAATGAGGCGTTATCATTAAAGCAGTTTTTTGTTGAGGATAATGAAGTGAAATGTCTTGGTAAATTCTCAACCAATACCACAATTCACAACATCCTCAGCCTTAAAGATGGTAATTGGTTACCAGAGGGAAATACTATTACAAATACATCGCTTAACGATACATTTAAAAGTGCTATATATCTTGATAAAGTATTATATGCTACAGGAAATTTTAACAGTCCGTCAACTAGCAATATTTCATTAGTAACATGGGATGGTTTGTCATGGAAACCAGCAAATTATCCACCGTTTTTAGGAGAAAATATAACCCTTGGACGTTACAATGATGATGTGGTTATTTATGGTAAATCTAATTTCACAACATCAAAATTTAAAATTAATAGAAGTGGTACTTGGCAAGATATTTCTACGGGATTAACAAATATTACGATTGAGGAAGTTGAGCAATTTGCAGAATTAAATGATAATTTATTTGCCTTGGGTAATTTTACTGATACAATCATTAAAGAAAACTACAATTTACTGGTCTATGCCAATAAAAAATGGCAACCAACTACGCTAAATTTAAGTGACATTAAGCAACTATACTCATGGAAAGAAAGTGTGATATTGTCTGGGGATTTTACAGATAATTCAAAATTAAATTTTATCGGGGAAGTATTTACAGATAGGGCACAGCTTACAGCAAGGGTATTTGAAGATAAAAATTCAAATTGTAAAAAGGAGGCTGACGAGCCGTGGCTTTCTAACTATCCGATTAAAATAAATAATATTAATATGCGTTTTCAAACGGATAATAGCGGTCAGTTATATCTACATGTCGATAAGAATATCTACAATATAAATGCAGAAGAATTCCAATATTACACTCCTACGTGTCCAGATGTTATTATTCAAGCTAATAAAAACAAAACCTACTACGGAACTGCTTTAGGAGTTAATCAAAAAGTTGGGGTTTCAGATGCTGCTGTCAATGTCTCTGACAAACAGAGTTTAACTGCCGTATTAGGTGACCAAAGAAGCCTTAGTATTAATGTAAATAATATAGGAAGTCAGCCAATTACAAATGCAGAATTAAAAATTAATCTGGGTCAAAGTTTTGACCTGATTTCTAGTCAGATTCCATTCCAAAACTTCAATAATAATGTAATCACATATTCCATCGATTTAAGTACTAATGAATCTCTTTCTTTTGAAATTACTTGTAATGTTAAAGATTTAGAAGATCTAGTTATTCAGTCTACTGTTAATTTGAATAAAAATATTGATCAAGACTTGTCTAATAATTCAACTGAATTAACATACCATGAGGGTGCTACATTACCAAACAAAAAGTACTGTTTTAATGGAGATAATATTAGTTCTAATGAACATGAGATTAAGTATAAGATAGGAATTC